>ERZ837590.10-NODE-10-length-235029-cov-34.369696_pt1 | contig 235029 bp, 198 predicted proteins | sample MGYA00519573_ERZ837590 | MGnify/ENA primary metagenome ERZ837590 (study PRJEB31850, sample SAMEA3708820) | human gut metagenome | biome: human gut; feature: human-associated habitat; material: faeces | place: China | collected 2014 ... | reverse complement strand
CGGAGGTTACTGTGGAGAAGATGAGTTCATATCGGAAGAAGCAGTAAATGTTATCACATAGGAACAGGAAATGTGGTATACTGTGCCTATGTAAAAAAGAATGTGTTTTACAAATCGGAATTCGAGAAGGTAAGTGAATGGGATACCACGATACAAGATACCATGGAGGAATATGATAATGTCGAAAGATGAGTATTTGATAACCGATACGCCCCTCAAAGCGTTGACGGTTTTTGCAATGCCAATGATTCTTGGAAGTTTTTTTCAGCAAATATACAATATGGCCGACTCTATTATTGTCGGCCAGTTTGTTGGTTCTTCCGCACTTGCAGCTGTCGGTGCATGTGCAGCATTGACCAATGTGTTCATTTGTGTGGCACTGGGAGCCGGTGTCGGAGCCGGTGTGCTTGTGAGCCGTTATTTCGGAGCCAGGAAGTATGGCAAAATGAAAACAATCGTGTCAACCTCCTTAATTAGCTTTTTGCTTCTAAGTATAGTCCTTGGTGTTTTTGGCTTTTTCTTCGCCAACTTGATGATGAGTGGACTGCAAACCCCTGCCGACATACTGGATGATGCAGTACTGTATCTGCGGGTCTATTTTGTGGGCTTTCCGTTTCTGTTTATGTATAACATTCTTTCTACCATGTTCACCTCAATCGGCGAATCCAAAATTCCGCTAGGACTGCTGATTTTTTCGTCCATCCTGAATATTTTAATGGATCTTTGGATGGTAGCCGGGCTAGGTCTCGGTGTGTTCGGTGCGGCTATTGCAACCCTGATTGCACAGGGAATTTCCGCAGTGTTTTCGTTTTTGATTTTCTTTGCACGGATGCGGCAATATAAAAGCCCCTTTAACAGGTTTGAACGGCAGGAGCTGTATTCCATGCTTCGCATTGCGGTGCCGTCGGTTTTACAGCAGTCCACAGTGTCCATCGGTATGATGATTGTGCAGGCAGTGGTAAATCCTTTCGGTACACAGGCACTCGCCGGGTATACAGCAACGATGAGGGTGGAAAATGTTTTTTCATTGATCTTTGTATCCATCGGCAATGCGGTTTCGCCGTATGTTTCCCAAAACCTTGGCGCAGGCAAACCCCAACGCATCAAAAAAGGCTACCATGCGGCGCTGGTGCTGGACGTGTGCTTTGCCGTTCTTGCTTTTCTCGTCATTGAAACGCTACACACGCAGATCTCCTCGCTGTTCTTAGGAAAAGACGGAACGGCGTTTGCCTATCAGGTGTCTGGTGATTATATGAGGTGGCTTGGTTACTTTTTCATCTTCATGGGTATCAAGATGGCAACCGATGGAGTTCTTCGCGGTCTCGGAATTATGCGTCCGTTCCTCGTTGCAAACATGGTGAACCTTGCGATTCGTCTGTCCGTTGCCCTGATCTGTGCACCGCGTTTCGGCATTGCCTTTGTCTGGCTTGCTGTACCAGCTGGTTGGCTTGCAAACTTTTTAATCTCCTATGTGGCTCTCAGGAGATCATGGCCGACTGATAAAATGGCATCCATTAGTTAACGTGAACTACCCATTGTCTAAAGCCAATGGGCTTCCTGCTTCGCAGACCTCGTAACCTACTATCTCCACAGGCGTTAATTCGGGCAGTCCCTGCCCTATATTGTTATTTTTATGCTATTTGTCTTAATCCTTCTTCCAGTATATTCTTTGCTGCATTGATATCCCTGTCATGATTTGTTCCACAGACAGGACATATCCATTCCCTTACTGATAGATTTTTCGTCTCTGTATTTTGGTATCCACAGACTGAACACAATTGACTACTGGCATAGAATGTATCTATTTTGACATATTTTCTGCCATTCCACTTGGCCTTATATTCTAACTGTCTTGTCAGCTCATGCCATGATACATCACTTATGGACTTTGACAAATGATGATTTTTTACCATGTTTTTTATCTGCAAATCTTCCGAAACTATCACTTGGTTTTCGCTGATAATCTCATGTGACATCTTGTGCAGATAATCTTTTCTGGTATTTGTTATTTTCTCATGGCATAATGCTATCTTTTTCTTTGTTTTGTAGTAATTTTGACTTCTTTTCTCTTTATGGGCTAACTGCCTTTGCAGTTTCACCAGTTTCTTTTCGTATTTTCTGATGATTTTTGGATTTTCGTATTTCTTTCCAGCAGAAGTAATACATAACTCCTTAATACCTAAATCTATTCCTGTATTTTGATTTATATGTGGCAGTTCCACGTGTTCTGTTTCCACTAAAATTGATACATAATATTTTCCACTCGGAACTTGTGATATCGTTGCCGATTTTATCTGTCCGATAAAATTTCTATGCAGTTTTGCTTTTATTCCTTTTAATTTAGGCAGTTTTACTCTATTGCACCCGAAATCTACTGTTATATTGCCATTCGTAAAATTTGTTGTATATGACTTATGATTATCGTGTTTACTCTTAAACTTCGGATAACCTGCATGTTCCTTAAAAAATTTCTGGTATGCAGCATCCATGTTGTAAATTGCATTTGTCAGAGCAAATTTATCCACTTCTTTCAGCCATTCATATTCTTTCTTTAATTGTCTGTTGCAGTAATTGTTACAGTCGGTTTTACTAACTGATTTTTTCTCTTTCTCATATACTTCTTTCCGGTATGCCAGTGTCTGATTATATACAAAACGGCAACAGCCAAATGTTTTTGCAATCTGTATTTTCTGCTCATTATTAGGGTATATTCTGTATTTATATGCCTTTAACATCCACTGTCACCCTCTTTCTCAACCTTGATTTTCTATATATCTTTTCAGCATTTGCAGACAAAAATAATATGATATTGTAATAGGTATTTGTGTCTGTTTTTAGATTTCCATGTTCCCATGCCATGAGTATACAATAATTTCTGATTTTTGGCTACCTTAACCCACCGTCTAAAGCCAGTGGGATTGCGGTAGCCCTATTTCAAGATTGTCTGACTCACAACAATTTAATAGCAAACAAATACAAGCACTTTAGCCAATAAGGTTAAGGTGCTTTTTTGCGCCTTGAAAGGAGGTGGTTGAAGCACACCACATCTGGGAAAGCCCGATTTAATCATTACAACAGGCATTGCCTGATCATAATATAGATCAATCCAGAGGTTATAAAGGTTTCGGAAGCACAGCTTCGATTCGTAACCAATACTGCATCGGGAATGGGACTTATCAAGTGTGGTTCTGTGGTGATTCCATTTGATAATCAGATTAGTAAGGATACAGACCTTTACAGACTGTATAACACCAATATTCACGAGAAGATAGCGATGATGAAAAAGGAAAAACTACCGGAAAAAGTAATTGAGAGGAGTGGAGAATCTTGATATAATTAAATATAGTGATTTAAAAAGGTTTATAATTTCTCGCTAAAATGGTAAAAATGACATTGTGACACCACTGGTGACACAAATTAGCTGGACGAATCACTTGCTGATAATGTCGGGATGTAAGACAGATGAGGAAAGAGAGTTCTATATCCGTCTATGCATCAAGGAAAATTATTCTAAAAGACAGTTGGAGAGACAGTTAGATAGTGGATATTATGAAAGATATATGTTATCAAAGGAAACTTTGTTACTAGAATCAGTTAAAAAGTTGGGAGAAAACTCATTTTTAGATTCATATGTTATGGAATTTTTGGATTTGCCAAATGAGTTTCATGAGAATGATTTGCGAAAAGCTTTAATCAGAAACATGAAGGATTTTATTTTGGAATTAGGAAAAGATTTCGCGTTTATTGATGAAGAATATAAGGTACAGGTTGGTGGTGATGATTTTCGAATTGATTTATTGTTTTATCATAGAGGATTACAGTGCCTTGTAGCAATAGAACTTAAAATAGGCAAGTTCAAGCCTGAATATATATCTAAGTTGGATTTTTATCTTGAAGCATTGGATAGACAGGTGAAAAAAGAGAATGAAAATCCTAGTGTAGGGTTGCTTCTGTATGCAGCTAAGAATGATGAGGTGGTAGAGTATGCTATGAGCAGAACTATGTCACCGATGTTGGTATCACAGTATCCGCTACAGTTACCAGATAAGGCAGTTCTTGAAAAGAAATTGCAACAACTAGTTAATATTCCACAGATTGAGGATTAAGAGAAATTTATAAAATAATAAGTTAAGAAGTCGTTAGGGTTAAATACCTTAGCGGCTGTTTTTTTACCCATTTTTGGGTAATGGATGTAGAAAGAAGGTGAGAACATTGAAGATAAAGAAAGTGGATGACAAGCCAATGGTCATTCACACCAAGGAGAAAGCCAAGATTCATGCCCACGAGCCAAAGGGAGCTAAGATTAAAGGCAGCAACATCTATACAGTAGAGAGAGGTTCTAAGACTATCGGTGATCTATAAGGATGTGTGCAATCCTATCACAGCAGAGTTTCGTGAGGAACTCTATACCAATATCCTTGATGCCTATGCAAGAATCAAGGAACCGGAGAAAAAGGAGGCACAGAAGCAGGACAGAACACAGGAAATGCCGGAGTTTTCCGTAACTGTGACACCTTATGAAAGGGAAGGCAGTAACATCAAAGGACTTGCACGCATTTACTTTGAAAACAGTTTCATTGTAAATAACATCAATATCGTGCAGGGAAGAGGTACAATCAAGACCACGGATAAGGATATAGCAAAGACAGCACTTCTTGCAAAAGGATTTCGTGAAGCAGGGCAGACAGTAGCCAATGCATTCCGCACTTTTGCTGACAAGCCGGAGGTGGATTATTCACAGAAAGAGCAGAAACATCCCATTACGAAGGCGGTGCTTGCACCTATGAAAGCAGTGAAAAAGATGCTTGTAACAATGGAGCTTCATCTGGATGCTTCGATTGATAAGCTGGATAATCTGGCTATGAATGTGCAGCTTGATAAGGAAAAGCATATGGAGAATGAGAAGAAGCAAGAAGCGGCACATAAGGAAGTATCAAAGGTAAGAGAAGATAAAGCTAGATAGTTTTGAGGACGTATCATCAGAAATGGTGGTACATCTTTTTTGGGTGGAATGGAGATGTCATTTATGATATAATTTACTTAGATTTATGGTTTTTGATATTGTTGAATGATCTCATATAGTAAGATCGAATTGGAGGAATAGACATGGTGTATTGTTCAAAATGTGGTAAACAAATGGATGATAGTGCAACATTCTGTTCAGGCTGTGGAGCACCATTACAGAATCAAATTAATTATGCAGTACCGGATATTAACAAAGCTCGTAAGCCTGGATTTGGAGTAGCAGCACTTGTGCTTGGTATAGTGGGAGTATTAGCATGGATTATTCCAATAATTGGATTACCAGTTGGAATTATAGCTTTGGTACTTGGAATAATAGGATTAAAGAAAAGTAGTAAAGGAATGTCAATAGTGGGTATTGTATTAGGTATTATATGTCTTGTGTTGACAATAATAAATAGTGCAATCGGTGCATATCAAGGATATCATGGTGAAGCATGGTTTCAAAAAGGTTCAAATATTATAGAAGAAAATGTCAGTAATGATCAGCCATCAGGGAAGCAAGAGACAAATGTATTCACATTACGGGATAGCGATGGGAATATACTTATGACTGGTGGTATAAAATCGGCAGAAGCAACAATGGTTGATAATAGCGACGGAATCAAGAAGGCAGTAGTACAAATAAAGTTTGATCATGAATCAACGAAAACATTTGCAGATATTACTACAAATAATATTGGAAATACGATAGGTATTTATTTGAATGATGAAATGATTGCAAATCCAATGGTAATGTGTGCAATAACCGAAGGTAGTTGTCAAATAGAAGTAGATACATATGAACAGGCTCAGGTATTGTCTGAGGCACTTGAAAAGTGCAAATAATATTTGCAATATGGAAGTAAATTGTGCCAAGTCCCGTTTTTTGGATATTAAATGATATAAAATAGGAATCAAGATAGAAGTATCCTGCCTTGGTTCCTTTTTTCTTTAGAAAATAGCATTCAATATTTGCAAATGCAAATTGTATATTCGCAATTTGTGTACTATACTTACAATGATGGTATTAGATTACGACAATTGTTAGAGAGAGGAAATACATATGGCAATTAGTTACAATGGATTGTGGAAACTACTGATTGATAACAATATGAAAAAGGGAGATTTGTGTGCCAAGACTGGTCTTAGTTCCAGTACAATAGCAAAGATGACAAACTGCGAGTCAGTTAAACTATCTGTTTTGGAAAAAATCTGCAAAGAGCTGGATTGTAACTTTGGAGATTTGGTTGACTATGTACCGGATGAAGAAGAAAAGTAAATTACCTTATGGAGGAAAATGAAATGGCTACGAGAAGTGCAAAAATAGATCAGAAAGCAGACCTGATATGGGCAATAGCAGATAAGCTGACCGGAGTATATAAACCGCATGAATATGGAGATGTTATATTACCGCTTACAGTAATCAGACGTTTTGACTGTATTCTTTCCGATACAAAGGATGCAGTTTTGCAGAAATATGAGGAAGTAAAAAATCTTCCGATGAAGGATGTTTTACTTCGTAAGGCAGCAGAAAAAGATTTTTATAACACCAGCAAATATACATTTGAGAGACTGATGGACGATCCGGATAATATTGAGGATAATTTTCGTGATTATCTGAACGGATTTTCAGAGAATGTTCGGGATATTCTTGAAAAGTTTAAGTTTGATGGTCACATCACAACCATGGCAAATAAGGGAATTCTCTATATTGTTTTAAAGGAATATACAACAGATAGAGGAAATCTTCATCCGAATGAGATCTCTAACCTTGAAATGGGCTATATCTTTGAAGAGATTATAAGAAGATTTTCCGAGTCTCATAATGAAGATGCCGGACAGCATTACACTCCAAGAGAAGTTATCCAGCTTATGGTTAATATTCTCTTCTATGATGATAATGATATTCTTTCTGGCAATAATGTAGCAAAAACAATTTATGACCCGGCATGTGGAACTGGAGGTATGCTTTCTGTTGCAGAGGAATATTTACATAGTCTGAATGCTTCTACGGAACTTGTATCCTTCGGACAGGAAATCAACGACCAAACATTTGCAATCTGTAAGGCGGATATGTTGATTAAGGGGAACAATGCAGATTACATCAAGGATGGCAATACATTATCAGATGACCAGTTTGCAGGCAGCACCTTTGACTATATCCTTTCTAATCCTCCATTTGGACGTGAGTGGAAGAATGAAAAGGCGAAAGTAGAGGAAGAGGCAAAGCTTGGTTTCGGAGGAAGATTTGGAGCAGGACTTCCAGCTGCAAGCGATGGACAGATGCTTTTTCTTATGACAGCAATATCAAAAATGAAAGATATTGATAAGGGTGGAAGCAGAATAGCAATCATTCATAATGGGTCACCACTCTTTACAGGAGATGCAGGAAGCGGACCTTCTGAAATCAGAAGATATATTCTCGAAAATGATTTGCTTGAGGCGATCATTGCTTTACCGAATGATATTTTCTACAACACAGGAATTGCAACCTATATCTGGGTATTGTCAAATAAAAAGGCAGGTACAGTCAGAGAGGGCAAAGTACAGCTAATCAATGCCAATGATATGTTTGTGAAGAGAAGAAAAGCATTGGGAAATAAGCGAAATGATATTTCTGAGGAAGATATCGCTGAGATTACAAAGATTTATGGCGATTTCACGGCGAGTGAAATTAGTCAGATTTATGATAACGAGGATTTTGGCTATACCAAGATTACAGTAGAAAGACCGCTCCGTGATGAAGAAGGCAATTTGGTATTAAAAAAGGGAAAGAAACAGCCGGATACGAGTCTTCGTGATACAGAAAATGTTCCACTAAAAGAGGATATCAAAGAATATTTTGAGAGAGAAGTATTGCCATTTGCACCGGATGCATGGATTGATGAGAAAAAGTCAAAGGTGGGATATGAAATTCCGTTTACAAGATATTTTTACAAGTATGAAGCTCCAAGACCTTCTGCAGAGATAATGGCAGAGATTATGGATTTGGAGACTGAACTGTCCGGAAGTCTTGAGGAGGTATTTGACCTATGAGAGAGATGAAGGATAGTGGGGTGAAGTGGGTAGGTGAAATCCCTTCTAGTTGGAAAGTATATAAGGTTAAACAAATTGCTGACAGCAATAATGATGTTCTTCCAGAAAATTATGAAGAAGAGCAAGAAATTGATTACATAGAGATTGGTTCTGTTACATATGAACATGGGGTAAGAACAACAGAAAAAATGAAATTTGGTAATGCACCAAGTAGGGCAAGACGTATTGTACATAATGGTGATACTATTATTTCAACTGTGAGAACATATTTAAAAGCCATTGCATATATTGATGATTCCTTAGCAGATAAAATTGTATCTACGGGTTTTTCGGTAGTGACACCACATAAAGATGTTGTCGCAAAATTTTTATATTATGCATTGAGTACACATTCTTTTATATCAAATGTAGAAGCTCATTCTGTTGGCATTAGTTATCCTGCAATAAATAATACTAATTTGATGGATTTGAAAATTGTATTACCAATGCAACGTGAACAGATACAAATTGCTAGTTATTTGGATGCCAAGTGCTCAAAGATTGATGAAATTATTGAAAAGCAGCAGGCAATTATTGAAAAGTTAAAGGAATACAAATTTTCAATTATTACGGAAGCTGTAACAAAGGGAATAAATCCAGATGTAGAGCTGAAGGATAGTACTATAGATATGTGTGAACAAATACCAGTTCATTGGAGCATATCGCAAAATAGGTACTTATTCTCGTTACGAGATGAAAAAAATTATAAATCATTAGAGGAAGTGAGATTACTTTCTCTTTATACTGACTTAGGAGTGTTTCCACATGGTGAACAAGAGGAAAGAGGGAATAAGGCAGTAAAGGCAGAAGGATACAAGGTGGTTTATGAGAATGATATAGTAGTAAATATTATATTGGCATGGATGGGGGCAATAGGAAGATCGGCATATGATGGGGTTACGAGTCCCGCATATGATATATATAAACCAAATGAAAATGTATGTTCAAGATATTATCATTATTTATATAGGACAAAGCCGTTTTCTGCTGAATGTTATAAATATGGACGTGGAATAATGGCGATGCGCTGGAGGACATATTCATCAGAGTTTAAAAGTATTAAAGTGCCTGTACCACCTTATATCGAACAATGTCAAATAGCAGATTATTTAGATAGTAAATGTGAGATGCTTGATAAAACAATAGCTGATAGAAACAAAGCAATTGACAAACTTCAGGAATACAAAAAATCCCTCATCTACGAGGTTGTCACAGGCAAAAAGGAGGTGTAGCCATGTTTGATTTTGATGTAAAAGAGAAACGATTTGAAGAAGATATCGAAGACTATCTGATTCATCATGGTGGATATAGCAAGGGTGATCCGAAGAAATTTAATCGTGAGTCAGGACTTGATGAGGATACTTTTGTTGAGTTTATTAAGACAAGTCAGCCTAAGAAATGGAATAGGTATGTAAAAATTTATGCAGAGAACTCCGAGAAGCAGATAGTTGAGCGTTTTAAAAGAGAAGTGAAAACCACCAACCTTTTGAATGTGATGCGGCATGGTTTTATGGATAGAGGAATCAAGTTTTATCCTATTTTCTGGAAGCCAGAGACTTCTTTGAATGAGACTACACAGATTCAGTATGATGCGAATATTCTTCATTGTACCAGACAGCTTCATTATTCTATACATAATGAGAACAGTATAGATATTGTTCTTTTTGTAAATGGTATTCCGGTGGTATCTATGGAATTGAAATGCCAGTTTACAGGACAGGATACCACAAATGCCATTAATCAGTATAAGTTTGATCGTGCTGGTAAGGATGCAATTTTTGCCTTCAAAGAAAGAGTATTGGTGCATTTCGCAGTAGACATTACCAATGTCTATATGACAACAAAGCTTGAGGGCGCACACACTTATTTCCTGCCATTTAATCAGGGCAGTAATGGTGCCGGAAAAGTAGGCGGTAAAGGAAACCCTGTAAATCCAGATGGATATGATACAGCATATCTTTGGGAAAGAGTACTCTGCAAGGACAGTCTGATGGAAATTCTACAGAAATATATGCACTTGCAGCAGGAGTATGATAAGAAGGGAAATCTAGTGAAAGAGACTATGATTTTCCCAAGATATCACCAGCTTGATGTAGTCACAAAACTTTTGGAAGATGTGAAGAAGAATGGTTCAGGTAAAAGTTATCTGGTCCAGCACAGTGCAGGCTCAGGAAAGTCTAATTCGATTGCATGGCTGGCACACAGACTTACCGGACTCCATGATTATGAAGATAATAAGATTTTCCAGTCAGTAATCATCGTAACGGATAGGCGGGTGTTGGACAGCCAGTTGCAGTCTACTGTATATCAGTTTGACCATGTAGAAGGTGTGGTTAAAAAAGTAGATAAGAATTCGGGACAGCTTAGAGATGCAATCAATGATGGTGTAGGCATTATCATCACTACATTACAGAAATTCCCGGTAATCTATAAAGAGGTGGATTCTGCAAACAAAAGATTTGCGATTATTATTGATGAGGCACATTCTTCACAGACTGGAGATGCAGCGAAAAAGTTAAAAAGAGCGTTAGCTGATACAGAAGAAATTCTGAAAGAGTATGCCGAGATGGAAGATGAAGACGAGAGAAACCGCAAGGATGATGAGGATAAGCTCTTAGATGAATTGGCAGCACAGGGTATGCATAAGAACTTATCATTCTTTGCATTTACGGCAACTCCAAAGGGAAAGACACTACAGCTGTTTGGTCAGAAGGATGCGGAGGGAATCTACAGACCTTTCCATATCTATTCCATGAGACAGGCAATAGAGGAGCATTTCATATTGGATGTCCTGCAGAATTATATGACCTACAAAATGTATTACAAGATTGCCAAGATTATTGAGGATAATCCGGAATTTGATACAACAGCAGGTTCAAAGGCAATTATAAATTATGAGACACTGCATCCACATAATATCTCTCAGAAGACTGCTATCATGCTGGAACATTTTATGAATGTCACCAGACATAAGATTGGTGGTAAGGCGAAGGCTATGGTTGTTACACCATCCAGACTTCATGCAGTACGATATGTGCAGGAATTTAAGAGACAAATAAAAGAAAAAGGACTGAATGACCTTGAAGTGTTAGTTGCTTTTTCTGGTGAGGTTAAAGATAACGATGATGTGTTTACCGAAGAGGGAATGAATAAGGATAAAGAAGGCAAGACAATCAAAGAAAAGGCTTTGCCGGAAACATTCCATACAGATGATTATGGAATCCTTGTTGTTGCAGAAAAATATCAGACAGGCTTTGATGAGCCATTGCTTCACACCATGTTTGTGGATAAGAAATTGTCCGGTGTAAAGGCAGTACAGACTTTATCAAGATTGAATCGAACTACAAGAGGAAAAGTAGATACATTTGTACTTGATTTTGTCAATTCAGCAGAAGATATCAAAGCATCTTTTGAGCCATTCTATGAGGAAACTGTGCTCTTGGAGGAAACAGATCCTAATGTTGTATATGATATGAAGAATACCTTGGATGATTTCAGGGTATATCAGAAATCAGAAGTGGATAAATTTGCGGATATTTTCTATCAGAATGAGAATCAATCAGCTGGTGATCTTGGAAAGCTTCAGGGACAGTTAAGACCAGCAATAGACAGATATGAAGTGCTTGAGGTTGAAAAACAGGATATATTTAAGTCTACCTTGGCAAGTTTTAACCGTGTTTATGCTTATATTACACAGGTGTGCAGACTATTTGACAAGGATATTCACAGATTCAGTATTTATTCAAAGTTTTTATACACGATGCTTCCAAAAGGACATGGTGGAGAGAAGATAAATATTGATGACAAAGTTCTTCTTGAATACTATAAGCTGGAAAAAGACTTTGAAGGTCCGATAGAGCTTGAAAGCACAGAAGGCGGATATACACCTATCTCCGGTGATTCTGGTCATAGAGAGCCTAAGAAAGACCCGCTGACAGTAATCATTGATAAGATAAACGAAAAGTATGGCACTCATTTTACTGAAATGGATAAAGTACTTGTTCAGATGGAAAATGATTATGCCAATCAGGAGAAATGGCAGAGCTACGCAAAGAACAATGACAGGGCAACATTTATGCTGTTATTTGAAAAGGATTTTCCGAATATGGCAGCAGACAGATATGAGCAGAATGACCAGTTTTTCAGAAAACTATTTGATGATCCTGATATGATGAGGCAGGTAATGGAGACTGTAGGTTCTGTATTGTATGAGAGATTGAAGAAGAAATATATCTTTGATCCAAAGTCGGGAGTAATTGAAGAGGCGACACCGGAGACTTATGTGGAAGATACATATTTGACGAAGAAATAAGGAAGTGAAAACATGCAGTTAGGATGGATAGATTTTTCAAAAGAAGACCGGCAGAAGGCATTAGATGTGATTAACCTTCTGAGTGAACAAGGAGCAGTCGATGAACTTGGAATCGGCATTATTCGTGATGCTTTTGCCAATTATTTCTTTCCTGGGACATCTACCATCCAGACCAGGGCAAAGTATTTTCTAATTGTTCCATATGTGCTTCGAGAAGCTGTCGATGGTAGATATGGGAAAGATGTTAACAGAGTTCTTAGGGCGATTGATTCTGCTGAAAAAGATTGTGGAATCAGGCTGTTAGAAGCAGATCCAAAGGCAGAAGGAGTCATTGGAACCCGTGTTCTGCCAAATGGCTGGGTGGCGAGAAAACCTTCAGATATTTACTGGAATGGGATTCGTACCTTTGGAATATTCTGTGATTACGGTTTGTCTATACCGGAGTATGTTTCACTAGCGGTAAAGCTAAAAGAACAAAAGTCCGTCAGCCGGTTGGGAAACAGGAATGATGATGCAGAGGAAAATGATAAGGATGATTCGGATGCAGGAGATATTAGCAATATTAGATTCTGGAATCTTCCGATTTATCATGATGATTGGAGAGACAACCTTACAATAGAGCTGACGCAGGAGGAAGCTTTCTATCTGGATAAGCAGATTCAGAAGTCAACGAAAGGGTCTCTTTTGGAATATGTGCTGAAAAATCGTATTGATTTGAATGAATATGATGATTTTGCTTCTTTGACGGCTGAACTATCAGAAAAAGTAAGTGAAAAGCTGGCATATATGATGAAGCTTGCCTGCGATTTTAATAATTTAGTGTATATGGCAAGAGTAAGATACAATGTCATGCTTTCAGAAGGCGAGAATGCATACGCAAATGATGAATGGAGCAGGTTGCTTCCGGATATTAAGCATAATGCAATAGTTAATCTGGATGCTGTGTTTGAAGAATTGCAGTTGATCAATCCAAGAGCAAAGATTTTTTTATGTGGGATACAGGCTGCATTTATGGCATCTGATATTGATATGGCGGATGAACTGATTCGTAAGAGGGAACGGAGCCTGAAAGGAGCAGCCAGAGCGAAATTAAGCAGAACAAAGGAATTTGATCATTCAAAATGGGTAGGTGGTGGAATGCTCGATTACAGATTCTCAAATGCCAGAAGAATTGTGAATGACATCTATGCCGGGGAGGTGAGTGCTGATGTTTAGACCGGATTCAAACCGAGATAGAACGGATTACAGCGGTATTTTGATGCCTCCGGACGGATATAGATTGGACAGAGCAGTAGGCACTACATATTCACTTGACCTGGAAGCACTCACAGCTGTGGCGATATGCCTTGGCTTATCTGAAGAAACAGATAGTAAGCTTATGCAAAATCCAATTGGTATGCTGAATGCATTGCAGAAGGTATCAGATAAAATCGTGCTGTTTTGTGAAGCAGGACAGATTAAAGTGCCAACAAAACCGACTGCACTATCTATTTTATTAGAGAAAATGGTAGTAGAGGTCGCACTTCCAAAAGATAGACAGCTTGGTCGATATCCGTCATTTCATCCGAAAACATGGGTATTAGCATATGTAAACGCTGATGGAGATAAAAAATATCGTTTTGTGGTAATGAGCAGAAATCTGACTTTTGACAGGAGCTGGGATATCAGCTTTGCAATGGATAGCAGTAAAAATGTCAGACAGAAGAAAAAGACAGAAGCAATCTGTGATTTTCTGGATTATCTTGTAACGAATGTGCATAATACCAGCAATCATGCCGGAAAGAAAAGAAATCTGATTCGTGGATTATGTGAAGACATTAAGGATGTATCCTTTTCACTTGATAGTAAAATATTTGGAGAGAATTTTGAAGTGCTTCCACTTGGTATTGGAAAAAATGCTTACCGGATGCAGGAGGATATTCTATTCTGCAAGGAAAGAGGAAATGCCAATTCGACATTTAATGAGCTTGTAGTGATGTCTCCGTTTTTATCAGAAAGTGTGATTGCAGATTTTAACCTGACAGACAGGGCATTGTCGGACTGTAAGAGAACACTTGTTACGAGACGTTCTGAGCTTGGAAAACTCAAAGCATCAGATGTAGATAATTTTACCATCTATACATTAAAGGATGAGATTATAGATGGTGAGGAAGAAATTTCAGATGAACTCGCAGATAAAAAGAAACAGGATATTCATGCAAAAATCTATCTGAGAAGGAAATATTCAGATGTTGACCTGTATCTTGGTTCCATGAATGCTTCCTATTCTGCAATTAATAAAAATGTTGAAATGATGTTGTGGCTTGGTACAAAGAATATGTATCTGAATGGGGATAAATTCTTAGATGATATATTCTGTGGACCAGCAGGAGATGTAAAAAATCCATTTGAAGAAGTTACAGTAGCGGATGCAGTTTTGGAAACAGAAAGTGACAATAGAAATCGGCTGGAGCAGAAAATTAAGGAATTGAATAATCATGAATCATTAGAAGTAATAGAGAAATCTGTACGGCTGAAACTGAAAGAGAAAATATGTTTCTAGGGCATGCCATAAATTTGATAGGGCTCCATATGTTTGCAATAACTGTCCTGAGAAAAAATTATGCGTAAAAGATAAATATATCTATAGTGCAAAGCATGCTGATGCTGCGGTATCACGTAGAAGATCCGAAAGTCGTAAAGGGGTACGCATTACCGATGTACAAAAGGCTGAAATGGATGATTTAATTACAAAGCTTGTAAAAAAGGGACAGCCTTTAACGCATATTTACGCAGAGCATGAAGCTGAAATGCCGGTATGTTTGAGAACACTTTACAACTATATCGATGAGGGCGAACTTACTATAAGGAATATCGATTTGCGCAGAAAGACAGGCTATAAACAACGGAAGAAAGGTCGCCAGCCTTCACTTGGGTTTGCAAACATGGAGTTTCGTCAGTGCCGGACATATGCAGATTTTGAATATGCAATGAAGGTTCAGTATACGGAAGATGAAGTGGTGGAGATGGATACCGTAAAAGGTGTTCGTGAGCAGGGAAAAAGATTGCTTACTATGATTTTTCGAAAAAACAATGTGATGCTATTGTTTTTGATGCCGGATGGGAAGGCAGAGTCGGTAAAGCGAGTATTTGACTATTTAGAAGCAGGTCTAGGAATTAATGTATTCCGACGATTATTTCCAATCATCTTGACTGATAATGGAAGTGAATTTAAGCGTGTAGACGATTTGGAGCTAACGCCGGAGGAAGATAGCTTACTGACGTATCGAACTCATCTTTACTATTGTGATCCAATGGCTTCCTGGCAAAAAGGGTGTATTGAGAAAAATCATGAATTTATCCGATATGCAATACCTAAAAAGAAAAGTCTTAATCCATACACACAGGAAGACATCACATTGCTTATGAATCACATAAATAGCATTAAGCGTCCTGGATTAGGAAATAAGTGTCCATATGAATTAGTGGACGAAGAAGACAGTGATTTTCATGAATTAATGAGTTTGCTAAAAATGCACCTCATCCCGCCAGATGAAGTGCATTTGATGCCAGACTTATTTGTTGAAAAGTAGCTAAAAGATTTAGATGCAGATAGTAATCGATTTGTCAATAGGTGTTATTAGACGGGTCGCGTTTACTTTTGCATAAGAATTAGCCAGCCGTCTGTTTGCTATGCGATCTTTAATAATCTGCTGTCTGGAATATGCTAATTATAGCACCTCCAGACAAGAAATACACTCCATAAAAATGTGAATTTAGGGTCATAAATCGATTTTATGTAATTAGGCGGTATTTCAGTTAAGTTTTACTTTTTCATTCAAGGAGTATATTTCGTTGACAATGAAAAAACATTGATATATAATTAGCAAAGTTGTGAATTTGATAGTTGATGTTTAAGGATACTGTCTCGTTAGTAAGGTTTAGGCTGTGAATATGAAATGCAAGTGTTGTATGAGAACGTCTGAAATGAAGGATATAGTTCTAATAGACGGAATATGTAACGAATGTGTAGAATTTGAAAAGATAAAAAATGTATTAGGCCAAAAAGATGTATTAGCAATGGCATTTGAAAAGATTGTTAATAACTGCCGCGAAGTAGGTAAAGAACACGATGTTGTAGTGGGACTCTCTGGAGGTACTGATAGTACATACATGTTGTTTATGCTGACAACAAAGTACAAGTTAAGAGTTAAGGCAATTACATTTGATAATGGCTATCTGTCAGAACAGGCAAGAAATAATATCAACAATACAGTAGAAATATTAAAGATTGAACATGAATACATTGAGTTTGATGAAAACTTTAGAAGAGAGACATTTAATTTATCAATAATTAAAACAGGTGCTCCTTGTCTAGGCTGTTCATTTGCAATGTATATAGCGATACATGATTATGCTAGGACTAATAATATTCCATATATTTTTCATGGTCGCTCAAGGGCCCAGATGTTTGGTAAATGTTTGCCACAAAAAGATAAAGATAGTTTGCCATTTAGCGAACTATATGGTGATAACGAGGAATACATTGACTTTGTTAAAAATTATTATCAATGGAATATAATCGATAGACCTTACATAGGTTTTTATTTTTATCACGATGTTAGTAAAAAAGAAATGCAGGATACGATACAGAAAGAGTTAAATTGGAAAAGCACAAAGATTGATGGTTTAGAAAAAAAGCATTTTGATTGTGAATATCATGAGCATGCTAATGATATGTTTAGAGATAAAAATGGTTATGATATTGATTTTTACGAACAAAATTATTATTTAAGGATGGAGAACTGGTGTGGAAAAATTTGAGAAGAATAAAATAGTATTTCTAATATATATTTTGCTTACAGGAAAAATGTTTGTGGGAACTACTCAGGTTCTGTTTTTGACATATAAAGGTTTTTCTTTTACAGAAATCATGTTGATTTCGACAATTGTAGGAATAGGATCTCTTATTTTAGAAGTACCAAGTGGTATGGTGGCGGATAGAATTGGATATAGAAAATGTATTTCAATTGGACTGTTATTAAACGTATTAGGGTATGTGGTTATTTTATTCTCAAGTCGTTTTGTTCATATTGCGATTTATTCAATTTTAATTTCAGCAGGAACAGCAATAGTTTCAGGTGCAGACTATTCTTTGCTATATGAATCATTCGTTATATTAAAACAAGAAGAGCAATTCAAAGGGTATATAAGAAAAGTAAATTCAATAAAGATGTATGTGGTTGCTGTATTAACAATCGCTTCTGGATTTCTTTATAATCTGAATGCGTATATACCATTTTTGCTAACAACAATTTTATATATGTTGGCGTTGGTATGCTCATTTTTCTTTGTCGATATTATGCCTTCAGAGGAGACAAAAGTTTGCTTAAAAGAATACTTCAAGTATTCTTTTAAAACAATAAAAGAAAACAAGAAATTCAGATGGTTTATTATTGAAGGATCTTGTTTTACTGTTCTTTTCATGAATCAAAATATATTATTGCAACAATATATGAGTGATATAGGATTTAAAGTAAGTTTGTTTGGTGTGGTATTTTTCCTTTTTAATTTAGTGAGTGCGTTTGTTTCAAAAAGAAGCGAATTTCTAGAAAACAAGTTTAAGGAGAATACCAAAATAGTATTTACGATACTCATAATCGTATGTTTTGTTATTGCAGGAATTAGCGCGAATATATTTGGAATAATTATTTTGGCATTTTGTAGGGTTAGTATTGCAACAATCTCTCCTATATTAGACACGCAGGTTAATGAATCTATTGACACTGGAAATAGAGCAACGTTGTTATCGGTATATAATGCGTCGAACTCTATTGCAGATTCAATTATTAGTCCATTAATTGGTCTTGGAATAGATATGTGTGGCATTTTCAATGTTTATGTTGCATTAGGAATATTATTCATTCTTTTTGTTTTATTTTTATGTTTAGGAAGAATAAAGAGGATGTATTAATTTTAGGTAGTAACAAATTAATGTTATTATAAATAATTTTAAAAAGGAGGATATTGTTATGGAAACCATGAAGACATTAAATTCAGATTCTGAGTTCGTTTGCGAAAAGAACGAAGAACTTGAAAAGCTTTTAGCTATGGTTGAAGAAATCGCCATGGTTAAGTGCATGAAGTGCGATGTTAACTAAATAAAGTTTGCATTGTGCACAAAAGGTAGCATGTTCAATTTTCTGAGCATGCTACCTTTTATGAGAGGAAAAAATATGAAGATAAATATAGAGAAATGTAACGATTATTTTGACATGTCAATTAAATTTGATATACGACAAGTTCTTAACATCGAATTAAAAATAGTTAATGCAAATGGATATGAAATTGGATCTTTTTCAAAAGAACAATTGGTTTATCAAATTGATGAGAATAATGTATTTAAAGTAAAAGTATGCAGCACAACGACCAGAGTTAGAGTGTATGCAAAAGTATTTTCAGAAGGAAAATTAGTTGAGGAAACAGCTTTATCTGTAGAGACTAACAGTGTTTCATCGAAGGATGAAGCAATAATTATTAATAGAGGGTCATTAGTAGAAGACAGTGATACATTTAAAGAAGCCAAAAGAGATTCTTTATATATAGTTCATAATCCTAAAATAAGTTGGAGAGTTGAAGAAAATAAAGAAATTAGCATGTTTACTGTAAATGGGGAATTATTGTATTTGAGAGAATACTTGGCGGTACTATGGAATGCTATTGGAGAAGGAATAGATTATCGTTCACTAATAGAAACCTATAATAATCAGATGACGGATGTTGCACTGGAAATAATGAGCCAAAAAAAATATATTCGTATATTAGATATTTAACTACAGAATAGAGAAGTAAGTATATTAGGTTTTATGAAATGGAGTCAAGCAAAGAATGATGAATAATGTTAAATACCCATCCTTTCCATATGTTGTTGGATGGAGTATTACTAATATGTGCAATTTAAAATGTGTACACTGCAATATGGATAGTGGGAAAGCTTGGGCAAATGAATTAACGACAGAAGAATGCAAAAGGGTAATAGATGAATTAGCCTATAATAGAGTAAAGACTATTCTATTCACTGGTGGTGAACCGTTGTTAAGAGGAGACTTTTTTGAAATTGTAGATTATGCACTCGAAAAGCAAATAAATGTTTCAGTAACAACAAATGGAACTTTAGTCACAGATGAGATTATTAAAGATCAATTTTGGAAATTCCAAGCAGTGAGAATAAGCATAGATAGTTGTTACGAAAAAGAACATGATGCATGGAGAGGATGTCCTGGTACATATGATAAAGCGATTTCCTGCATAAAGAAAATGAAAACTTATGGGTATAATGTTTCAATTTCTACATGTGTATCAAAAAGAAATATTGACTATCTCGATGAAATGGCAAATTTATTTGAGGGACTTGGAGTTTCAAGATGGTGTTTACCTCTGCTTTCACCTGACGGAAGAGGAAAACAAATTGCAAATGAGTCACTAAGTCCAGATGAAGTAAAGCGACTGATATATATATTGGATAAGATAAGATTAAGAATACCAAGTATCGATATCGGAATAGATATTCCATATATTGTTTTGTGCAATGATTTAAAAGGGATTACAAACGGCGTTAAAGGGGGCTGTCCAGCAGGAATATCAGAATTGACAATATTTGCAAATGGAGACGTATCTCCATGTTTTGCAATGGTGCAGTCATCAGGAAACGTTAGAGAAAAAACAATAAGCGAAATATGGCAAAATGGAAAACTATTCGAAGGTTTTCGAAACAGGCAACTATTAAAAGGTAAGTGTCATGAATGTCATGCTTTAGATGAGTGTGGCGGAGGGTGTCGAGCAAATCCATATATCATGACCGGAGATTATTTAGCAGAGGATGAAGTATGTTGGTTAAAGTAACATTTAATAATAAATTGTTTCGTTGCAGAGAAGAAGATGAAGATGAACTTTTACTTTATAATTTGCGTTGTGGAGACATGTTTTTTCTGTCTGGAGAAGCAAAAGAGCTATTATTGAAGTTACAAAGAGCTAATTTAATAGAAGTCGATTCGAACAACAATATAGTAAAATTGTTGATTCTATTAAATGCAATTCTAATAGCAAATTAAACATAGATTTTGGAGAATGGAGTACTTTATGAATTTAGAACTATTAACTAGTCTACAAAGTGCAACAATTGATATCACTACAGATTGTAATTTGAGATGCAGACACTGTAGATTGGAAAAGATTAGATATAACATGTCGTTGGACGAAATAGAAGTAATATGTAAGAAATTAGCAAAATATCATACGAATTGTATATTTGTAAGTGGAGGCGAGCCTACGGTTAGGGCCGACATAGTTGATGTTATTAAGCTGATGAAGAGATATATACCTGTTATAACTTTAAACACAAATGGAACGCTTTTAGATCGTAAGTTAATAGAAGAACTAATAGATGCAGGTGTGAATTATTTCCAAATTAGTCTTGATGGATTAGAAAAAGATCATAATGAAATTAGAGGAAATGGAACATTTGAAAAGACTATTAATAACATGCAAATTTTGAGCGAATATTCTGATAGAATCAATATTCATGTAAGTAGTGTGGTTTCTTTATTAAATATAGATAAAATGGAGGATTTTATAAAATTTTTAATTATAGAAAAGAAGTTACCTCTTCAAATTATCGGATTTAAGAGATATGTTCCAAAAAATGAAATGGCAGGAACATATAACTTAGGACAAGAAGGATTAAAGAAATTGTATGAAAGTGTTGAATATTTAAGAGATAAATATTCTGATTATACAAAAATTGTATGTGACTTCCCTCAAAAAAATGTGTTTAATGCAGCTGAAGCATGGAGAATAATTGAAAAGTACAATTTAAAATGTGCGGGTTGTTCTGCTGTCTCAGGTGGGCCAGCAATTCGCACTGATGGCAGTATTTCTCCTTGCTCGCTGTTAGATGTTTCGTATGGAAATATTTTAACCGATTCTATTGAAGATATTTATGAATCTGAAATTTTCCAGAACTTAATGGATAGAAAATTAGAAGGAAGATGCGGCGAATGTCAGCACAAGTTGATTTGTGGAGGATGTAGAGCAGTAGCATTTTTGCTTACCGGAGATTATTTAGGGGAGGATTTAGAGTGTTTTATTTTAGACAATTAAAAGCACCTATCGCCGTAGTGTGGGAGATTACTAATAATTGTAATTATAGATGTCCTCATTGTAGGGCATATATGGATGTTACGAAAGATGACGAAGTGGTTGAAGAAAGAGTTATTCAGCAACTCATATCAAATGAGGTAATGTCTGTAAATATCTCTGGTGGAGAGCCATTATTGAATCCGAGAATATTAAATATTATTAAAGCCTTTTCAGATGAGAATATTGATGTTGGAATATCATCAAATGGATGGCTATATCCTAAGATGGCGGAAAAATTAAAAAAGGCAGGACAAACGTTTTTACAAGTTTCTGTAGATGGTCCTAAAGAAATTCATGATGCATTTAGAGGGGTTAATGGAGCATTTGAAAATGCTACGAAATCGTTAGTAATTGCGAAAGAATTAGGTATAAGAACACAGATGAATGTTACAATTACTTCGAAGAATATCAGTACATTGGATTACAATCTTGAGTTAGCACAAAAATTAGGCATTGATAGGATTTTTTATAGAAGAGTAGTACCAGCTGGAAAAGGTAAAGAAAATATATATATATTACCTAATAAAGAAGAGTATTTGAGAGTAATAAAACGTCTTAGTTCTATCAAATCGGATGTAATAGACATTGCTATAGATGATCCTATTGTTTCAGTAATACAAAATCCAGAAGGTGCAGATAATAATGCAATTAGTTGTACGGCAGGAATTAAAAGTTTAGGAATAGATAGCAATGCGAATGTTTATCCTTGTATATTCCTAAGAGAAAAAGTAGGAAACTTGATGGATGATTCATTGCAAGAGATATGGACCAAATCAGAAATACTTAGTAATCTTAGAAAACATGACATTGGAGCATGCGGAAAATGTAAGTATAATTTTGTATGTGGAGGATGCAGAGCATACTCAGGATTATACGAGAAGGATGCGATGTGTCCAAAGGATTTTATGGAATCTTTATTATAAATTGTAAATGGAGACCAATGATATATGTCAATTTTTCCTAAAAGAATCAAAGCAAATGAAAATTTGATAATTCATTTTAAAACGCAGAATATTGAAAAACCAAAATTCATACAGTATCTAATTGAAATAATTGATGATAATGGTAAGGTTGTTAAGAATTACTATAAAGAAGAAATATCTAATAGTGTGCATGAGACATATTTTGTTTTTACGCCAGATGATTCTTTTGCAGCTGGAAAATATTATGTGAGATCGAGAGTATATATAGAAGGGAGAATAATAGAATCATTTTCTTCTATAAAAGATTATTTTTATATAGACAAGATTGATATAAGGATAAGGAAAAATGAAGAGCAAACAATTGAATTAATAAATACCAGTACGAGTACAACGCCGTTTTTAATATTGAATAAAGCGGGAAATATTGTCGAACAAGGTGAGCTAGATGCTAAAGAGGTAAGAAAAATATTGTTTGATAAAGATTTGGTATATATCAAATATGCTAATTCAGATATAGAGAAGATATTAGTTGAAGAAGAAATCTACGCAAAATCAAAAGAGATTAGATGGAGAATTAGAAATGGCCATGTTGAAGTTCTTGACGAAAAAACTTTCAATTTGTATACCCTTAGCACAATTGAGACATTAGTTTGGATGAATGTTGATGGCGTAAATAGTCTTGATGATATAAAAAACAATTTAAATAAAGAAAATCAGCGAGATATACAGGCGATTCTTAATAAATTTGAAAAAGATAATTTGATTAGAAGGATTTGATTATGGAAGCACCATTTTATTTGCTAGTCAAACAAGACCAGGATTTTAATTTAGATAAATATAATGATTTTTTAAAGAACATAGCAATATATGGTTGTAGTCATGTATTGTTATATGGAAAAGATTCCGAATACTCTGAAACAGAGAAGCTTATGGAAATTAATTATAATAATAAGGTTAATACATCTATTATAATCAATTTTAATGTTTGTTTTTTAGAAGAAATCATAGAGAACTATTTTGGTCAAATTTCATATTTTTTTATAATTATTAATTCTAGTGAAGATATTTTGCGATATCAAAAATTTGCAGAACATTATAATAGATTTGGAATCAAATTCATATTATGCATGTTTGATGAAAAAATGTGGGTTGAATCAAAACAATCTTTAATAAATGCGTACGAATTATTGTTATTAGATAGAGCTGCTGATTCTGTCATATTTTTTTATAAAGACAAATATGTTAATAACAGTGAACATTATATTGGATTTTATAATGTTGAACGGGTAGGAATTGATTGGGAAATCACTAAGGTATTACTTGAATGATCCACCCAAAATTTCATATTTTGGACACCCCGTGTTCATCGTTGAATTGTATCAATATCTAGGGGGGGAATGAAGCTGTATGGGCATCCGGGAGAAAAAACACTGTTTATTTTTATCAATATAATTAAGTATCAAATTTTTAAGAATTAAATATATTTATAGTAAGCGCTTAATTTCGGGGTAGATTTTCTACTCCGAATTTTATCTTTATAATGATTGCTAGGAAATGCTAACATTTCACTCTATTTCAAAGGAGAACAATCATTATGAATAAACGAGTTTGTAAAAAAGACCAAATAAAACTAATCATGGAGTGTAGCCAAAGCGGACTTACTGATTACCAATGGTGCGAGAAAAACGGTATTCATTCAGGTACCTTTTATAACTGGGTAAGTAAACTTCGTAAGCAGGGCTATACTTTTCCAGAATCAGAGGCAAAGTCTAATGCTACACCGAATTTACAGGAAGTTGTAAAAGTTGATTTAATACCATGTGAGGAATCTAGCCAGATAATAGAGCAAAATGTTAGCATTCCTACTATTTCATCAGAATCTATTGTTGCAGCCGAGCTTGTGATGGGAAATGTTACACTTCGTCTGTATAACAATGCAAATGAACAGCTTATTGAAAAGACCATTCAATGTATTGGAGGTATAAAACATGCTTGGTGACATTTCCCTTGCAACATATATCTACATAGTCACAGGGCTATACTGATTATCCGAGAAGTATTATTATTCGAAAAGATTGCTGCAACCTCCTATAGTTACAGCATTTCTTCTAATACTTCTCGGATAACGTTGGGTATATTATCCTTATTGTAAAAATACAATAAGGAGGCATTTGATTATGCAGGAAAGGTACACTTCATTTGATGCATTAGAAAACGCGCTTTTGGAAAGACTGAAGGCTCGCGGTTGTTCTTCTATAACTGTTACAGGGTATAGATATCTATGCTACAACTAACCGACTTATTATTAATCGATAATGTTCTCTTACAATATGGACACCTAAAAACATTTAATCCCTTTACTGGTTTAATTCCTTTACGTGAGATATCTCTACTCTTTCTTCCCCACAATTGCTGAACTTTATCAAATACTTCTGGAGCAATAATAGCTTCATGATGATTTTCTATCACAACCCATTCACTCTCAGCCCTATCAACAACCCTTGTATTCATAGTTCTTTGGGTCCTAAGCCTTTGATCTGTTTTTCCCCAGGTATAAGTTCCTTTGTATGACTCGTTTCTTAAAATCATGTGAACAGAAGAACCTGTCCAAAAATGTGGCTTATCCAAGTCACCGCTAAAATTTTTCTTTATGCCTTTGTTTAGAAAATATTGTGTTATGCTTGGAATTTTTTCAACATTTGAATTCAGAATGTAATAAAGTGTTTGCGAATAAAGATACTTTGGAAGATACAGTAGCTACAACAATAAATCAAATTGCTGCATATGCAATGGATTGTTCACAAAAGCTAATGAAAAAAAGCAGAACCTGCGATATAATAGAAGGCGATATTATAGCTTATCAGAAAGAGTTACAATCTATTCCTATGTTGAAAATGCGAAAATATGACCAATATAAGCAGGAAAAGATTACCGCTGAACAATATCAAGCATTTGTCGAGGAAGTATATTTAAAGAAAGAACAACTTGAGGATAAGCTGAATCAATTATATGAAGAACAGAATGCGATGAAAGCATCATATAAAGAAGCTGAACACACACACTTATTAGCCAATAGTATGTTGCTTCGAAATGGTTATGATGCTGAGATTATTAGCAGATTTGTGAAATACATTGATGTTTATAGTGAATCTGAAATTGAGATAGTCTTTAATGTGGATGATGTTTTCTTCAAAAAAATACTTGATGAATTGGAGTAATAAAAGACATGGTTAAGGTGCTTTTTGTATGTCATGGGAATATTTGCAGATCCCCAATGGCGGAGTTTGTTTTAAAAGATATGGTATCAAAGCGTGGTATAGCCGAGCAGTTTGAAATTGCATCGGCTGCCACTAGTACAGAAGAGATTTGGAATGGTGTGGGCAATCCTGTATATCCACCTGCAAAGGCTGAACTGGCTAAGCATGGTATTAGCTGTGAAGGAAAAAGAGCAGTTCAGCTTAAGGCTTCAGATTATGATTATTATGATTATCTTATCGGTATGGATAATATGAACATTCGTAACATGGAACGAATGACCAATCATAAGAAAGGCGAGAAAATAGCATTGATGCTTGAGTACGCAGGATTGGTTGGATCTGAGTGCCAAGATCCATGGTATAATTCTCGATTTGACCAAACCTATCGTGATGTAGTCACTGGTTGTACAGCCTTCCTGGAATACCTCGAAAAGGAAGGTAAGATATGATGAGTCAAAAAGAAAATTTTTTTAGATTTTACTTGACAGAAGCAGATCCATGGTACACCGGCAATTTTGATGAAACCTATGAAGATGTGGTTGCAGGATGCAAAGGATTCCTGTATTATTTACAGCAGAAAGGGGACATTTCAAAAGAAATCGAAATTCCCCGGTAAGTAAGGAGTGACATTGGGTGAAATATCTGATCATTGGAGCTGGTGGCACAGGCGGAGTTGTCGGGTTTCACATGGCGCAGGCAGGAAAAGATGTGACGTTGATCGCCAGAGATGCGCATTTGGAGAGTATACAGCAAAAGGGACTGACGCTTCAGACCATGTGGGATGAGAACACAAAGACCATACCGGTAAAGGCATCTGACATGCAGCATTACAAAGACCGGCCGGATGTGATCTTAGTCTGCGTAAAAGGATATTCGCTGGATGGAATTTACGAATTTATCCGTAGAATTGCAAAACCGCAGACGATTGTGATTCCAATTTTAAATATTTATGGAACCGGAGCTAAAATGCAGGAAAAACTGCCGGGAATGCTTGTGACGGACGGATGTATTTACGTGTCAGCCAATATTAAGGAGCCGGGAGTTATTTTGCAGCACGGAAAGATTCTGCGCATTTTCTTCGGCGTGCGCCAAAAAGAAGAAAAATGCCAGCTGTTAGAGCAGATTCAGAAAGATTTCCGTGACAGTGCAATCGATGGGATATTATCAGAACAGATCCAGCGGGATGCGCTGGAGAAATTTTCCTATGTGTCACCGATCGGAGCGGCGGGCCTTTACTTAAATGCCACGGCAGGAGATTTCCAGAAAGAGGGGAAAGCAAGAGAACTGTTTTGCACGATGATAAGGGAAATCGTCGCACTGGCGACGGCCATGGGATTTCCGTTTGAAAAGGATATGGTTTCCGTAAATCTGCAGATTTTATCCAATCTTCCGCCGGAGGCAACCACGTCAATGCAAAGGGATGTGATGGCACACAGACCGTCGGAAGTGGATGGTCTGGTATACGAAGTGGTGCGCATGGCGCACAGATATCAGGTTCCGGTGCCCGCATATGAAAAAGTGGCACAGAAACTGCAAGGAGAAATTATGTGCGAAAGAAATTCTCACACAGAAGGAAATGTGGAGATAAAAAGGGAAGAAAAATAACAGGATTCATTGCAGATAATGAATCATAAAAACACAGGAGAACAACATGGAATACAAATACAGCACAATTAACGAGGTAAATCATTTTGAATTTGGCGAGGCTGTGGTTGGGGACATCCAGCTGACAGAGCGCATGTTTCATCTGGTACTGGACAATGTAAAAATCTGTCCAGAAAATTCCTGCAACCGCGACATCCGGATGATGCGTACCAATGAACTTTTATTTAAGATTTCAGATGCAGAAATCATTTCGCTTGTTGAGGAAGGATACAACGAATACGATGCTGATGGAAATTTAAAGCACACGTATCCGGACGAGGAAGTGGAAAAAGCAAAGTATGATGAGGTGGCACAGGTTCTTTTGGAGGGAACCATATATGAACTGACATTACAGAGCGGTGTTTATACGTTTATCATTGACGGAACCAACGACCGCACCTACGCGCTGAAAGTAACCGGAAGCGGCGATACGCAGGAGTGGAACCGGTTTCTTGAGGTATAGAGTCGGGAAAGTTTTGTTCGCCGGGTAGCCTTTGAACAGAAACACAGGAGGAAAAAGACATGATACAGACCGTTATTTTTGATCTGGACGGGACCCTTTTGGATACAGAAAAATACTATTTCGCGAAATGGAAAGAGGCTATGGCGCATTTCGGATATCATATGACCGATGAGGAGGCATACAGCGTGCGTTCCCTTGGGATGCCTTATGCACCGGAACATTTTAAAAAGCTGTATGGAGAAGATTTTGACTATGATAAAGTGCATACCTATCGCAGAAAACTGACGGATCAGGTGCTTGATGAGGGACCGATTGAGTCAAAACCGGGAGCAGAGGAACTGTTAAAATATTTGCGCAAAAAAGGTGTGCGTACAGCGATTGCCACCGCAGGAGGTGTGGAGCGCAGCAGCAGTCTGCTGAAGAGAGTGGGATTGTATGACTATCTCGACCATATTGTTTCTGCCCGGCAGGTCGCCCATGGCAAACCGGCGCCGGATGTTTATCTGTACGCCTGCAGCCAGCTTCATGTGCAGCCACAGGAATGCTATGCGGTGGAAGATTCTCCAAATGGAATTCACAGTGCATACAGTGCAGGATGTAAGGTGTTTATGGTGCCGGATCTGACACAGCCGGATGCCGAACTGGAGAAATTTATATACAAAAAAGTGGAATCACTTGTAGCACTAAAGGAGTATTTTTAAATTTTTTCTTGCAATCACTGGAATTGTGTGATAAAACAGATTACAAAAGGAACGTACATCATGGATGTACGACAGAAAATGCATAGATGGAGACTCTGATCATCAGACATCGACAGGAATACAGCGTCACCGACTGAGAGCGCTGTTTGAAAGAGATGATTATGGGAACACTGCCGGAGCAGACGGATTGAACACGGGCAGGATGGTTTTGAAAAACCGGAATGTGGAAGTAGGTTCGTACGTGAGCGCACGTTACGCGTAAGAGAGGGAAGATGAGAATGTCTCATTTTTCAATGCGGGTGGTACCGCGGATAATCTGAATTATTCGCCCCGGAATACAATTATAGTATTCCGGGGCTTTTCTTTTTTCATAAGAGGAGCCCCGGACCAGAAAAAGGAGTAGAAAAGATGAGTAACATTTACAGAGATGTCACACTGAATCAGGTAAGCGAGCAGGACATCGGAAAGACGATCCGTGTCGCTGGCTGGGTAGAAAATATCCGTGACCATGGCGGAGTATCTTTTATTGATTTAAGAGATATGTATGCAGTGATGCAGATCGTTATCCGCGATGGAAAGCTGTTAGAAGGAATCCGTAAAGAGCAGGCTATTACCGTGGAAGGTCTGATCGAAAAGAGAGATGAGGAAACCTACAATCCAAAGATCCCGACCGGAACCATCGAGCTGGATGCAAAGGAAGTGACGGTACTCGGAGAAGTATATTCCCAGCTTCCGTTTGAAGTAATGACCAGCAAGAGTGTGGTACACGAAGATGTACGTCTGAAATATCGGTATCTGGATCTGAGAAACCAGAAAGTAAAAGACAATATCATTTTCCGTTCCAAAGTGATTTCTTATCTGCGTGAGAAAATGACAAGTATGGGATTTCTGGAGTTACAGACACCGATCCTGTGCGCATCTTCGCCGGAGGGTGCAAGAGATTATATCGTACCATCCAGAAAATTCAAGGGAAAATTTTATGCACTGCCACAGGCACCACAGCAGTACAAGCAGCTTCTGATGGTATCCGGATTTGATAAATATTTCCAGATCGCACCTTGTTTCCGTGATGAGGATGCCAGAGCCGACCGTTCACCGGGAGAGTTCTATCAGCTGGATTTTGAGATGAGTTTTGCCACACAGGAAGATGTATTTGCAGTTGGTGAAGAAGTTCTTTCGTCTGTATTTGAAAAGTTCGCACCGGAAGGAAGCGTTGTGACCAAGGCTCCATATCCGATTATCAGTTATAAGCAGGCAATGCTGGAGTTTGGTTCCGATAAGCCGGATCTGCGTAACCCGCTTCGTATTATCGATGTGACCGACTTTTTCCAGAAATGTACGTTCAAGCCGTTCATCGGAAAAACGGTTCGGGCAATCCGCGTACACGCCGATATGTCCAAAGGTTTCCACGAGAAACTCCTTAAATTTGCAACCGGACTTGGCATGGGTGGTTTAGGATATCTGGAAGTATTGGAAGACGGCTCTTACAAGGGACCAATCGACAAGTTTATTCCGGATGACTGTAAGGAAGAATTCCGCACACTGGCAGGACTTGAAGTTGGCGATACAATTTTCTTTATGGCAGATAAGGAAGAACGCGCTGCATATTACGCCGGAATGATCAGAAACGAACTCGGTGAGAAACTGGATCTGATCGAGAAGAATGCATACCGTTTCTGTTATGTCAACGATTTCCCGATGTTTGAGAAAGATCCGGAGACAAAGAAGATCGGATTTACCCATAATCCATTCTCCATGCCACAGGGCGGCTTAGAAGCACTTAATACCATGGACCCGCTGGATATCCTGGCTTACCAGTATGATATCGTCTGCAACGGTGTGGAATTATCTTCCGGTGCTGTGCGTAACCACGATATGCAGATCATGGAAAAAGCATTTGAGATTGCAGGTTACGACAAAGAAGTGTTAAAGAACAAGTTCGGTGCATTATACACCGCATTCCAGTACGGAGCACCGCCACACGCAGGTATGGCTCCTGGAGTTGACCGCATGATCATGCTTTTACGCAACGAAGAAAATATCCGTGAAGTCATCGCATTCCCGATGAACGGAAACGCACAGGATCTGATGTGCGGTGCACCAAACGAAGTCACCGAGCAGCAGCTGCGTGAAGTGCATATTAAGGTTAGAGATTAAGGAGAAGGGAACAAAATATGGCAAACGTAATCTCAGATGAGACAATGGAATATGTTGGAATCCTTGCAAAGCTGGAATTGTCTGACGCGGAAAAAGAAGCTGCGAAAAAAGACATGGAGAGTATGCTGGATTATATTGATAAATTAAACGAACTGGATACCTCCAATGTGGAACCGATGTCCCACGTATTTCCGGTACAGAATGTGTTCCGGGAAGATGTTGTGGAAAACGGCGATGGTGGAGAGGATACACTTGCGAACGCACCGGAGCGCCGCGACCGCGCATTTGTAGTTCCAAAGACGGTAGAGTAAGGAGGGGCAGCTATGAATTTATTATCGCTCACAGCGGTAGAGCTGGGAAAGAAAATAAAAGCGCATGAAGTGACCGTTGAGGAAGCAACAAGAGCTGCTCTTGACGCGATTCGTGCAAAGGAAAAGGATATCAACAGCTTTGTCACCGTAGATGAAGAGTCTGCGATGATCCGCGCAAAAGAAGTACAGAAAATGATTGATGACGGGACACTGACCGGGCCTCTGGCAGGTGTTCCGGTTGCCATCAAAGATAATATGTGTACAAAGGGAATGTTAACGACCTGCAGTTCTAAGATTTTATATAATTTTATTCCAACTTATACAGCGGAAGCAGTGATCAATCTGGAAAAAGCGGGCGCAGTCATTCTCGGAAAGACGAACATGGATGAATTTGCCATGGGAAGTACCACAGAGACTTCTGCCTATGGGGAGACAAAGAATCCATGGAATACCGCACATGTACCGGGCGGTTCTTCCGGTGGAAGCTGTGCGGCAGTGGCAGCAGAGGAATGTTACTATGCACTCGGATCGGATACCGGAGGATCTATCCGTCAGCCAAGTTCATTTTGTGGTGTGACCGGAATCAAACCAACTTATGGTACCGTTTCCCGTTACGGACTGATTGCATACGGTTCCTCTCTGGATCAGATCGGACCGATTGCAAAGGATGTGACCGACTGTGCCACAATTCTGGAGACAATTACTTCTTATGATAAGAAGGATTCCACATCGGTAAAACGGGAAGAAACCGATTTTACATCGGCACTGGTGGATGATGTAAAGGGAATGAAGATTGGTATTCCGCGTGACTATCTGGGCGAGGGACTGGACCCGGAAGTAAAGGAAGCCATTCTTGCAGCGGCAAAGACGTTAGAAGAAAAAGGCGCAATCGTAGAGGAATTTGATTTAAGTCTCGTAGAGTATGCGATTCCGGCTTATTATGTCATTGCAGCAGCAGAGGCAAGCTCCAATCTGGCACGTTTTGATGGAGTAAAATACGGATACCGCACAAAAGAGTACGAGGGACTGCACAATATGTACAAGAAGTCCCGCTCCGAAGGATTCGGACCGGAAGTAAAGCGCCGTATTATGCTTGGATCTTTCGTGTTAAGTTCCGGATATTATGATGCTTATTATCTGAAAGCACTGCGCACCAAAGCCCTGATCAAGCAGGCATTTGACAAGGCATTTGCAAAGTATGATGTGATTCTCGGACCGGCGGCACCGACCACCGCTCCGAAACTGGGAGAATCTTTGAGTGATCCGCTGAAGATGTATCTTGGAGATGTATATACCGTTTCGGTCAATCTGGCAGGTCTGCCGGGAATTTCCGTGCCGTGCGGTGTGGACAGCAAAGGACTTCCGATCGGTCTGCAGCTGATCGGGGATTGTTTCAAGGAGAAAAACATCATTCGTGCGGCCTACAGTTTTGAACAGACAAGAACGTATCAACACAGTCCGGCAGCAGAAGCGTAGAAAGGAGAGAAGAGATGTCAAAAGAATATGAAACCGTCATTGGACTGGAAGTCCATGTAGAATTAGCAACCAAGACAAAAATCTTCTGTGCCTGCTCCACTGCATTCGGAAGTGCACCAAATACCCACACCTGTCCGGTATGTACCGGTATGCCGGGATCGCTTCCGGTCTTAAACAAAAAGGTGGTAGAGTATGCCATGGCAGTTGGTCTGGCAACAAACTGTCAGATCAATCAGTACAGCAAATTTGATCGGAAAAATTATTTCTATCCGGATAACCCGCAGAACTATCAGATTTCCCAGCTTTATCTGCCAATCTGCCATGACGGAGGGGTAGAGATCGAGACGGAATCCGGCGGGAAAAAGACCATCGGTATCCATGAAATCCATATGGAAGAGGATGCCGGAAAGTTAGTACACGATGACTGGGAAGGGGTATCTCTGGTGGATTACAACCGTTCCGGTGTACCGCTGATCGAGATCGTGTCCGAGCCGGATATGCGCTCCGCAGAGGAAGTCATTGCATATCTGGAGAAACTGCGTATGACGATCCAGTACCTGGGTGCCAGTGACTGCAAGATGCAGGAGGGTTCCATGCGTGCGGATGTCAATTTATCAGTTCGTGAAAAGGGCGCCAAAGAGTTTGGTACCCGTACCGAGATGAAAAATATCGGTTCGTTTAAGGCAATCGCACATGCCATTGAAGCCGAGACAGCCCGCCAGATTGATCTGATTGAATCCGGGGAAAAGGTGGTACAGGAGACCCGCCGCTGGAACGATGATCAGGGATATTCCTATGCGATGCGTTCCAAAGAGGATGCACAGGATTACCGTTATTTCCCGGAGCCGGATCTGGTACCGATCGTTGTCAGTGACGAATGGCTGCAGCAGATCCGGGACAATCAGCCGGAACTTCATGATGAAAAACTGGCACGTTATATTGCAGAGTTTGGTCTGCCGGAGTATGATGCACAGATTCTTACATCGGAGAAAAAGCTGGCAGATCTCTTCGAGGCGACTTCTGCGATTTGCAATAAACCAAAGAAAGTATCCAACTGGCTTATGGGAGAAACGATGCGTCTGTTAAAGGACCGGGAAATGGATGCCGAAGATCTCCGTTTTTCACCGGAGCATCTGGCAAAAATTATCGAATTGACAGAGGCAGGAACGATTAATAATTCCGTTGCCAAGGAAGTATTTGAAAAAGTCTTTGATGAGGACATTGATCCGGAGCGTTATGTGGAAGAGCATGGCTTAAAGAGTGATAACGATGAGGATGCACTTCGCGCAACGATAGAGCAGATTGTCAAAGACAATCCGCAGTCGGTGGAGGATTACCACAACGGAAAAGAGAAAGCAATCGGATTTTTGGTCGGACAGACGATGAAAGCAACCAAAGGCAAGGCAAATCCGGGAATCGTAAATAAAATCTTAAAGGAACTGCTTTAAATCTTAAAGAAAAATGAAAAAACAGGGGAAAACTTGTCTTTACAGGCTGAATATCGTATAATAATTTTGCCGTCGCTTACTGCGGCGGCAATGTTATATGTAAAAAAGGAGTTTATACGATGGCGGAAGACCAGAATAATAAAGAAAATACCACGACATCCGATACAAACAATACAAGTGAATATGAAGATGTCTGTTACATCTGCCGCAGACCGGAGAGTGTTGCGGGAAAGATGATACATATCCAGAATGATATCTGCATTTGTCAGGACTGTATGCAGAAAACATTTGATACCATGAACAACGGCACCTTTAACATGGGCGATTTCATGAATATGAACATGGGAAAAATGCCGAATATCAGTATGATCAATCTGGCGGATCTACAGAATGCGGTTCCGAACAAACAGAAGTTAAAGAAAAAGAAACCAAAGGATGAGCAGCCGAAACCGGAACTGGATATTCATTCCATTCCGGCACCGCACAAAATCAAGGCGCGTCTGGATGAGTATGTTGTCGGACAGGAACATGCCAAAAAAGTGATGTCCGTTGCCGTTTACAATCACTATAAACGTGTGATGGAAGACACCAATGACGGCGTGGAAATCGAAAAGTCCAATATGCTCATGATCGGACCGACCGGATCGGGAAAGACGTATCTGGTAAAGACACTGGCACGGCTTTTGGATGTGCCGCTGGCAATCACAGATGCGACCTCTCTGACCGAAGCCGGATATATCGGTGATGATATCGAAAGCGTAGTCAGCAAACTTCTGGCTGCAGCTGACAATGATGTGGAGCGTGCAGAGCACGGTATTATTTTCATTGATGAGATCGACAAGATTGCAAAGAAGCGCAATGCCAATCAGCGGGATGTAAGCGGAGAGTCGGTGCAGCAGGGAATGTTAAAGCTTCTCGAAGGCGCAGAGATTGAAGTTCCGGTTGGAGCAAGCAGCAAAAATGCGATGGTTCCGATGACCACGGTAGATACGAAGAATATTCTGTTTATCTGTGGCGGTGCCTTTCCGGAACTGGAAGAGGTTATCAAGGAGCGCTTAAACAAGGAGGCGTCCATCGGCTTTAAGGCAGATCTGAAAGATAAATACGACAAGGAAGAAAATCTTCTCTGTAAAGTGACAGTGGAGGATGTCCGTAAATTCGGAATGATTCCGGAGTTTCTGGGACGTCTGCCGATTCTGTTTTCACTGGAAGCACTGACGGAAGATATGCTTGTGCGTATTCTGACAGAGCCGAAGAATGCGATTGTACGTCAGTACAAAAAGCTTCTGGCGATGGATGAAGTGGATCTGGAGTTTACGGAGGACGCTTTGCATGCAATTGCAAAGCAGGCGAAAGAAAAGAAAGTCGGTGCCCGTGCACTGCGAGCCATTATTGAAGAGTTCATGCTGGATATCATGTATGAGATTCCAAAGGATGACAATATCGGAAAAGTGACGATCACAGAGGATTATGTGGAGAAAAAGGGCGGACCGCTCATTGAAATGCGTGGAGTTGCGGCACTTCCGGAACAGGAAGCAAACGCATAAAATGTAGAAAAACCGAAATAAAAGATCTGATGTCGAAGGGCATCAGGTCTTTTTCTTTTCCCTATTGTATGATATGATAGAAACAGTATTGTTTTGTTCGTAATTCATAAGGAGGATGTATGAAAATCATTCATTGTGCGGATCTGCATCTGGATTCCCAGATGACAGCAAACCTGACAAAAGAGCAGGCAAGAGAGCGCAAAAGAGAAATCATCCGTACGTTTACACGGATGGTCGAATATGCAGAAAAGACAGGGGTGCGTCTGATCATGATATCGGGAGATCTGTTTGATACACGAAATGTATCAGCATTGGCGCGCAACACCGTAAGGGACATGATCTGTACACATCCCCAGATTGATTTCTTATATCTGAGAGGAAACCATGACAGTGACAATTTCCTTTCCAAGCTGGAGGAAGTACCGGACAATCTGCTTTTGTTTTCCGATACATGGACTGCATACCGGTATGGAAATATTGTGATCAGCGGAATCGAGCTCTCGGAGAACAACCGGGCGACCGTTTACAATTCCCTTGTGCTGGGGCATGAAGATTTCAATATTGTCATGATGCACGGACAGGCGGGAGATTATGCATGTCGTACACAGGCAGAGAATATCAGCCTGAACCAGCTGAAAAATAAAAATATTGATTATCTGGCGCTGGGACATGTACATACCTTCATGCAGGACAAGCTGGATAACCGCGGTACCTGGTGTTACTGTGGATGTCTGGAAGGACGCGGATTTGACGAGTGTGGACCGAAAGGATTTGTTTTACTGGATGTGGACGAGCAGACCTGCCGTGCCCAGATGCAGTTTGTTCAGATGGCAGCCCGCACGCTGTACACGCTTGAAGTGGATGTGAGCAATGTCATGACGACAAGGGAAGCGGCAGAGCGGATGGAAGAAGCTGTAAAACAGGCGCAGTATCCGTCGGGAAGCCTTGTCAAATTTGTACTGACCGGTGAGGTGGAAGTGGATGCGGAGATCAATTGCGAGTATCTGCAGAATCTGTTCTCGGATTATTTTTATTTTGAAAAGGTGAAAGACCGGACAACCCTTCGGGTCGACTACAGTGATTATGAAAAAGATGCCTCGTTAAAGGGGGAGTTTATCCGTATGGTACTTGGATCTGAACTGTCACAGGAGCAGAAGGCAGAAGTGATCCGCTGTGGAATTTTGGCATTGTCCGGGGAGGAGATATAGGATGAAATTACGTTCCTGTCATATTGACAATTTTGGAAAACTATCGGATCTGCATCTGGAATTTCAGGACGGGGTCAATCTGTTTCACGAACCGAATGCATGGGGAAAAAGTACACTGGCCGCTTTTTTGCGGGTGATGTTTTACGGGTTTGACTCTAAGAGAGAATCCGGGCTGTTTGATAAAGAACGTGTGGTATTCCGCCCGTGGCAGGGGGGAACGTATGGAGGCGAACTGGATTTTTCCTATCAGGGAAAAGAGTACCGGATCAGCCGTACATTTGGAAAAACAGAAAAAACAGATGTTTTTCATTTATATGATCTTTCAACAAATCTGGAATGTCATGATTTTTCTTCCGAGATCGGAAGTGAAATTTTCGGACTGGACAGTGCGTCGTTTAAAAGGAGCGCATTTATTGCACAAAATGACTGCGAATGCTGCTCGACAGATGCGATCAATGCCAAGCTGGGAAATCTTGTAGAGAATACAAACGATATCAATAATTTTGAAACTGCCCAGAAAAAGATCCATGACCGGATGAATAAACTTTCACCGGACCGTGCAACAGGTTCCATGAAAAAGCGGACGAATATGATCACGCTGTTAACGGAAGAACTGCGCGGCTATGATGCGGCAGAGGCGTCTTACAAAAAGATTACCGAAAAACTTACCGAAAAACAGGAGCAGAGAAAAGAACTGGCCGGGATTCGGGATCAGTATGCAAAAGCATTGCAGGTGGCGAGTGAAGAGAGCCGCAGGGAAGGAATCAAGCAGGCCTATGCGGCCACCCTGCAGGAGGAACAGGAAAAGAAAGCGGCACTGGATGCTTTTGCGGATGTATTTCCGGGACAGGTGCCGCAGGATGAGGAGTTTGCAAAGCAGAATCAGGATGTACAGATGCTTGGGGTGTTAAAAACCACTTTGTTTAATCTGGGGCTGACCGAAGAAGAAGAAAACCGCCTGCAGGAACTTGGTGATAAGTTTGAAAACCAGATTCCTTCTGAAGAAAAAATAACGGAAATGGAAAAAGAGCAGGAGCGTTTTGCAAAACTGAAAGAGGAAAAAACGCAGTTGGAAACGAAAATGTCCTATTTTGAAGCGATGGCAATGAAGCGGGAAGAACCGGATTATACGGTAAAAAATCGTCTTCCGATGATGATCTGCGGCATTATCCTGCTGGTGATCGGTGCTGCCGGTGGTGTGTTGTCGTTTCTGTTGCCACAGGTACATAAGTTTTTCCTTCCGCTTCTGGCGGTATCGGTGGTTGCGGCAGTGGCAGGTATTGTGCTTCTTGTGGTGCGCAAGTTGCAGGTATCAAAGGAAGAAGAAAAGGTGCGTGCACTCCGGGTACAGCATCTGGAAGAGGAGCGTAAGCTCCGCGGACCGGTGGAAGAAATTCAAAAAACCATGGAAGAGGCTTCGAAAGAAGCTTCGCGCATCGAACAGGAGACCAAGCATTTTCTGGAGCAGTATCAGATGGTTCCGGGAGAAAAGGATGCCAGAACCTGCCTGTATGAACTCCGCAGCCAGCTGCAGGAATATGAGCGTCTGCGCAGCCGTGCCGGAAAAAGCGATGCGGCAAGACAGGAATTTGAGCGGAAACAGAACTCTTTGCTTGCATTTGGAAAAGAAGCGGGAATGGATTTCGGAGAAGATCTTGCAGCAGGAATCAGCCAGTTACAGATGAAGGCAACCGAGTACCGGATCGCACAGAAAGCATACGCAGAGGCAAGAAAAAAGAGAGAACTGTTTGAGCAGGAACACAATATGAAAGAACTGGCAGCGGTGGAAAAATGTCCATATTCCCTGGACGAACTCAATTCCATGATCCGCGATGTGGATGAGCGGAGCGAGGATATCCGGGAAGCCATCGAGCAGTACCATCATCAGCTCGAAGATCTGCAGGATCAGCTGGATATCCGGGATGAAAAAGAACAGCAGCTTTCCATCTGCAGACAGGAACAGGAAGAAGAACAGCATTTATATGAAACCCTGCGTCTGACGGGAGAGTTCCTGCAGAATGCAAAGGAGCAGTTTTCTGCGAGATATTTGGGTCCGATCGAGAACGGGTTTGGAAAGTATTACTCGCTTCTGACCGGGGATAAAGAAAAAGACTGGATGGTGGATGCCAACATCGAGGTGCAGATGAAAGAGCAGGGAGAGATGCGGGAAACCAAGTGGCTGTCTGCCGGATATCAGGATCTGCTGGGAATCTGTATGCGTCTGGCGCTGGTGGATGCGATGTATCCGAAGGAAAAACCGTTTCTGGTGCTGGACGATCCGTTTGTTAATCTGGATGAAGAAAAGATGGCACATGGCAATGAGCTGTTTGGAAAAATTTCCGGGGAGTATCAGATTTTATATTTTACCTGTCATGCAAGCCGGAATATAGAAAATACAAAATAAAAGGAGAGGAAACATGGAGAAAAAGATTTTATTTCCGCAGATCGGCGGAATTATGCACGGAGGTGATTACAATCCGGAACAGTGGCTGGACCGGCCGGACATTCTGGAAGAAGATATCCGTATGATGAAGAAAGCCGGGATGAATTGTGCAACACTTGGGGTATTTTCCTGGTCAACCTATGAGCCGCGGGAAGGGGAATTTCATTTCGCATGGCTGCATGACATCATGGATAAGTTATATGCCAATGGCATTTACACGATACTGGCGACGCCGTCCGGAGCGCGACCGGCATGGCTGGATGAAATATATCCGGAGTGCAGACGCGTGGATTCCTACGGTGTGCGTGAACATCACGGGGTGCGGCACAACCACTGTATGAGTGCACCGGTTTATCGTAAAAAGGTTTCTGTGATCGTCAATAAACTGGCAGATGAATTCGGAAATCATCCGGGACTTCTGATGTGGCATATTTCCAATGAATTTGGCGGGGAATGTTACTGTCCGCACTGTGTAAAGCGGTTCCAGGATTATCTGGCGGAAAAGTTTGACCATGATATTGAAAAACTGAACAAGGCATGGTGGACAACGTTCTGGAGTCATACTTACAATGATTTTTCCCAGATTGAACCGCCGTACCGCAACGGAGAATTCAGCATTATGGGATTGAATCTGGAGTGGAAACGGTTTACCACCTGGAATATGACGGATTACATGAAGGCAGAGATTGCCATTTTAAAAGAACGTACCCCGCAGATTCCGGTGACAACGAATTTTATGAAAGAATATGACGGACTGGACTATCATAAAATGCAGCAGCCGCTGGACGTGGTGTCCTGGGATTCTTATCCGCGGTTTCACAATGATGAGGAGTCGTTTTCAGATACGATGACAGAAAATGCGTTTGATCATGCCATGATCCGTTGTCTGAAAAAAGAGCAGCCGTTTATGCTCATGGAGAGCGCGCCGGGGCTGGTCAACTGGCATCCGTTTAATAAAATGAAACGTCCGGGCGTACACCGGCTGGCTTCGCTGCAGGCAGTGGCTCTCGGTTCCGATACGGTGCAGTATTTCCAGTGGCGGAAAGGAAGGGGATCGTTTGAGCAGTACCATGGGGCGGTTGTGGATCATCTCGGAACGGATGATACCAGAGTTTTTCGTGAAGTGGCAGATCTTGGGGAAGAATTAAAGAAACTCAAAGATCTGGCAGGGACAGTCGTAAAAGCACCGGTAGCCGTGTTATACGACTGGGACAGCCTCTGGGCAACGGATGGAATGAAGGGGCTGGCAGAGTCCACCCGTAACTATATTAAGACCTGCAGGAAAGCATACCGCAATCTGTCGGCACTCGGAGTGGATGTGGATGTGATTTCCAGTGAAGAGGATTATAGCGGTTATTCTGTGATTGTGGCACCAATGCTGTATCTGCTGCATCCGCATGTTGGGGAGCGCATGAAACAGTTTGTGGAGCAGGGAGGTCATCTGATCGCAACCTATGTGACCGGATATGTGGATGAAAACCAGCTCAATTATCTGGGCGGATTTCCGGGAGACGGATTAAAGGATCTCTTTGGCGTGATCAGTGAGGAAATTGATACACTGTATCCGTCCGACCGCAACCGCGTACATTTTGCCGAAATGCCGGAAGGGGAAGTGCGGGATTATGCGGAAGTTCTGCGTGTGGCAGATGGCACAAACGTGCTTGGTACCTATGAACAGGATTATTACAAAGGAATGGCAGCAGTGACGGAGCGCACATGTCAAAACGGCAGTGCCATGTATATCGCGGCCCGGCTGGATGATGCTTCCATGCAGCACCTGTATGCGCGTACACTGAAAAAAGCGGGAGTTTCGATGTATAAACTTCCATATGGCGTGGAACGTCACACACGCGAAGCGGATGGTATGCGGTATGTATTTTATCTGAATGATACGACCGGACCGCAGATTGTTTCCGGAGTAGAGGGAATTGATCTTCTGACGGGAGAGGTGATCAAGGGAATTCTTACACTGGAACCGTATGGCGTGGCATGTGTAAAAGAATAAGTTCTATTCTGAAAGTTTTGTGCATATAGTTACGGAAAAGAAGTGTGGGAGCTTCTTATGGATAGAAATTGTGATGCATTTATCCGCTCCAACAATACCTACGATATCCTGATTGCCAGAGAGTCTTTGGAGATTTCTGACGACCGGGCAGAATGTATACAAAATATCGGTGAAAAATTTGTGGCAGAATATTTTGACCGGGACGAGGTGCCGCAGCTGAGCATTAGGACATACGGATATTCGATTATCCCAAAATGTTTCGGACTGCTGGATACGCTTGCACTGGAGACAACCGGTATCCTGCAGCTGCAGAATCAGCCAGCCCTGTCCCTTCGGGGACAGGGTATTTTTATTGGATTTGTTGATACGGGAATTTCCTATGAACTGCCCTGTTTCCGAAATGCCGATGGAAGTACAAGAATCCGCTCAATCTGGGATCAGAGTATTCCGGCGGGGGAGAAAAATACCCCTCAGGGATTTTTGTACGGAACGGAATATACACAAAAAGAGATCAATGAGGCACTGGAACAGGAACATCCGCGGGAACTGGTTCCAGTGACGGATGAAGATGGGCACGGAACCATGCTGGCAAGTATTGCCTGCGGAAGTGAAGATCTGCAGGCTGGTTTTACTGGGGCGGCTCCTTATGCGGAACTTCTGGTTGTAAAGTTAAAACCGGCAAAACCATATCTGAAAGACTTTTTTTATATTCCGCAGGAGATGCCTGCCTATCAGGAAAATGACATTATGGCGGCAGTTGAATATCTCGAAGAGACTGCCAGAAAACTGGGGCGGCCCCTTATTCTGTGCCTTGGTCTCGGGACAAACAACGGAAGCCATTCCGGTGGCAGCAATCTTTCGGAACTTCTTGATGATATTGCGGGCAGATGGCGCCGGTGTGCGGTTGTGGCAACCGGAAATGAGGCGAATGCCAGACATCATTTTTACGGGAAAAGTGATGGAAATTCGATGGTTGCGGTAGAGGTGAATGTGGAACAGCGGATGCGGGGATTTTATCTCGAGTTGTGGGCCAGTGCACCGGAATTGTTTGTGGTGGCGGTGCGTTCGCCGGGAGGCACTCTTATGCCGGCGCAGAATGTGCCCGGAAATTCGCATCAGGAACAGGAATTTATATTTGAAGGGACAAGAGTGGAAATTGATTATGCACAGGTGGGACGCACGCGGGGGGATCAGCTGGTGTTTATCCGGTTTGAAAACCCGGCGGCAGGGATCTGGACGCTGTATGTTAATCCGAGTACCACGATCACAGGACAATTTCATATCTGGCTGCCAATGAGTGGAATGTTAGAAAAAGACGTGGTGTTTTTGCGTCCGGATCCGGATGTGACACTTACCGTGCCGTCTTCGGCAAAAATTCCGATTGGGGTGGGTGGAATGGATCAAAAGAGTGGTATTTTATATCTGGATTCCGGGAGGGGGAATACCATTGCATCGGTTGTAAAACCGGATTTTGTGGCTCCGGCTGTGGGCGTGCAGGCGATAGGAAGGCTTGGAAATTATGTGACACTGACGGGAACGAGTGCAGCTTCTGCAATTGCGGCAGGAGCATGTGCACAGATCATGGAGTGGGGAAACAGCCGTGGGAGAAGACTGCTTTTAAATTCGGTGCAGATCGGAAATATTCTGATCCGCGGGTGCGAAAGGAACCCGGATGTATCCTATCCGAATACCGCCTGGGGCTATGGAAAAATGAATGTTTACGATGCACTGATGAAATTTTATGGGGTATAAAATTTATATACAAAGCGTAAAAAGATATAAAAAATTTATGAAGTGCTTTTTTTTGAGAACCAAGTACGATATAATTAAGACTATACAGATTGGAGAGTGAAGTATGGAGAAAAAAGATTTATTAGCAAATTACGCAGCATCAAAACAGAATATGTGTATTACGAATGATACGATCTCGGACGGATTGTTTCAGGAGTATGGGGTAAACAGAGGACTTCGCGATGTCAACGGAAAAGGTGTATTGACAGGCCTGACCCGTATTTCAAAGATTGTGTCCTTCAAAGATGAAAATGGAAAACAGGTGCCATGTGACGGTGAGTTATGGTATCGCGGATATAATGTAAAAACACTGATCAAATCCATTGGACCGAACGAATTCGGCTTCGAGAAAGCAGCATATCTGCTGCTGTTTGGAGAACTTCCGGATCAGGCGCAGCTGGATGAATTCTGTGAGGTGCTCGGCAACAGCCGGACACTTCCGACCAATTTTACCAGAGACGTTATTATGAAGGCGCCTTCTAAGGATATCATGAATTCCATGACACGAAGTATTCTGACACTTGCGGCCTATGATCCGTATACGACAGATTCTTCCATTGAGAACAATATCCGTCAGTGTATGCAGTTGATTGCCAATTTCCCGATGATCGCGGTATATGGATATCACGCATATAATCATTATGAAAATGATTCGAGTATGTATATTCACCGACCGGACCCAAAGCTTTCCACGGCAGAGAATTTCCTTCGTATGTTGCGGCCGAATAAGCAGTATACACAGCTGGAGGCACAGGTGCTTGATGTGGCACTGATGCTTCATATGGAGCATGGCGGCGGTAATAACAGTACGTTTACCACCCGTGTGGTTACTTCTGCCGGTACGGATACATATTCTGCCATCGCTGCAGCAATGTCTTCCCTGAAAGGACCAAAGCATGGCGGTGCCAACATCAAAGTTATGCAGATGATGAATGATATCCGGGAAAATGTGCATGACTGGAGCGATCGTGACGAGGTGAAGTCCTATCTTGGAAAGATGCTGGATGGACAGGTCTTTGATAAGAAAGGATTGATCTATGGTATGGGACATGCCGTGTATTCCCTGTCTGATCCGAGAGAGCGTGTGTTCCGCAGCTATGTGGAGCATCTCGCGGAGGCAAAAGGGCGCCAGAAAGACATGAACCTTTACAATATGATAGAAGAAGTGGCTCCGGAACTGATCGCAGAAAAGCGTCATATTTTCAAGGGTGTCAGTCCGAATGTGGATTTCTACAGTGGATTTGTATATGAAATGCTCGGCATTCCATCGGAATTATATACACCATTGTTTGCCATTGCAAGAATTGCAGGATGGAGTGCACACCGGCTGGAGGAGCTGGTGGGATGCAACAAAATTATTCGTCCAGCATATAAGAGTGTTATGGAAGAACTGGAATAAGATTATTACAGCGGACAGAATTGCATTTTATTTTGCTCTGTGCTAGTATGGAAACAGAAACTTTCGTGTGTTATAACTATAATGGGGGAGAGGACTGATTATGAAAATAAAAGAAAAATATTATCGCTTTGCGGAAAAAGGGCAGCAGATACAGAGAGTAAACCGTTTTTTTGTAACAGAATATCTGATTTTTTATGCATTTATTCTGTTTATGCTCTGGGCATCAAGAGCAAAAGGAGTACGTTCTTTGGGCTTTGCGGCATTTGTCAGTGTGATTGCAGTAGTCTCCGGAGGTGCATTGCTCATTGGATGGAAGCGGCGTCCGGAATCGGAGCGGCTGAGATATCTGGCACTGATCGGGTTATATCTCGTATCATTTTTCATGACTTTTGCTTATACGGAGAGCTTTATCCGTTTTCTGGGACTGGCTCCTTTTATCGGCTGTATTTTGTTTTTTGATCCGAAATATTCCAGAATCGGCGGCATCGGTTATCTTGTATTGAATGCGCTGACTGTCTTTGGTCAGATCCGTCAGCAGCCGGAAGGCGTAGCCGGGACAACCAATCTTGTACTGGATCTGCTGGCACTGGGGGTACTGGTATTTGCTGTGATCTTTACAACAAATGTGGCACAGAAATTCAACCATGATACCCGGCACAGTGAACAGCAGGAGCAGCGGAAGCAGCAGGCAATTTTAGACGATGTGATCGGTGTGGCGGAAGAAGTGCGTAAGGGTACGGAATCCGTGATGAAGATTGTCAATGATCTGAATGGATCGACAGAGGTGGTCAATGGTGCGATGAAAGATATTTCTTCCAGCACGCAAAGCACGGCGGAAAATATCCAGACGCAGACAACCATGACACAGGATATCCAGCATTCAATTGAGCAGACACTGGAAAGTTCCGAGAATATGGTAAAAGTGGCAAAGCAGTCCGGGGAACTGAATCAGGAGAGTATGGAGATCATGGAACATCTGAAGAAACAGTCCGCAGTAATCGCAGAGACAAACTCCGGAGTGGCAGATTCCATGAAAGCGTTACAGGAGCGTACCGAGGCAGTAAAGAGTATTGCAGATACCATCTTTTCCATTTCCAGTCAGACCAATCTGCTGGCGCTCAATGCTTCTATTGAGAGTGCCCGTGCAGGGGAAGCCGGAAAAGGGTTTGCTGTAGTGGCTGATGAAATCCGTCAGCTGGCAGAGAAAACCAGAAGTGAGACAGAAAGCATCGCACAGATTCTGGATGAATTGTTTAAAAATGCAGAGGATGCAGCAACGGCGGTGAGCCGTTCGATTGAGGCTACCAATGCGCAGGATTCCATGATTGCGAAAGCATCTGAGAGTTTTTCGGGAATGAATGAGAATGTCAATACACTGGTTCAGGAGATCGAAGGCATTGACGGCATGTTAAACCGTCTGTCGGATGCAAACAATCAGATTGTAGACAATATCAGTAATCTTTCTGCAACAACGGAAGAAGTGACGGCCTCTTCCGTACAGGTAGCGGATCTGTCAGTTGAGAATTTAAACAATGCCGAGCAGGCAAAACAGAAACTTGACAATGTGCTTGCGGTATCTCATGAACTGGATAAGTACATAAAGTAAACAGATGGAATGAGATAAAGGTGCCTCAGCAGGAGAAATTCTGCTGAGGATTTTTACTACTATAACTTAGAAGGAGATAAAAATTATGAATATAACAATGAAACAGGTCGAGGGCGGTGTATGTGCGGCTGCAGGATTTTCCGCAAACGGATTAAACTGTGGGTTAAATCCGGATCGGAACAAAAATGATCTGGCACTGATCTGGTCAGAGAAAGAGTGTACGGCAGCGGCTGTCTATACAACGAATAAAGTAAAGGGTGCACCCATCCTTGTGACAAAGAAACATCTGGCAGCAACCGGAAATAAGGCGAGGGCTGTTATTGTCAACAGTAAGAATGCCAATACCTGTAATGCAGACGGAGAAGAAAAGGCACAGATGATGTGTGATCTGGCTGCAGCAGAGCTGGGAATAAAGGCAGACGAGGTGATCGTGGCATCAACCGGTGTCATTGGACAGAAGCTTCCGATAGAACCGATCCGTGATCATGTGCAGGAGCTGGCACGCGGACTTTCTCCACAGAATCATGGAAAAGCAGCAAATGCCATCATGACAACCGATACCTATGCCAAGGAGACCGCGGTTTCTTTTACGCTTGACGGGAAGACCTGTACGGTTGGCGGTATGGCAAAGGGAAGTGGCATGATCCATCCGAATATGGCTACCACGTTAAATTTTGTTACAACCGATGTTGCGATTTCCTCAGAAATGATCCAGAAAGCACTTTCTGAGATTGTAAAGGTGACGTACAATTGTCTGAGCATTGATGGAGATACTTCTACCAATGATATGGTCAGTATTCTGGCAAACGGCATGGCAGAAAATACGCCAGTCACAGCAGAGGGAGAGGATTATGATACGTTCCGTCAGGCGCTGTATCAGGTACTCATGACGCTGACCAAGATGCTTGCCAAGGACGGTGAGGGAGCATCGAAGATGCTGGAGTGTACCTGTAGCGGTGCGCCGGATCAGGATACTGCAATCATTATTGCAAAGAGTGTGATCCGTTCCCCACTGTTTAAGTGTGCAATGTTTGGGGAAGATGCCAACTGGGGACGTATTTTATGTGCAATCGGTTATGCGGATGCGGAGTTTGATATCAACAAAGTGGATGTGGATCTGGCATCGTCCAAGGGAACCATTGCCGTATGCAGAAATGCTGCCGGTGTAGATTTCTCTGAGGAGAAAGCAAAAGAAATCTTAGAGGAAGATGAAATTTATATCAATATTGATCTGCATCAGGGAGAGGCATCTGCCAAAGCCTGGGGATGTGATCTGACGTATGATTATGTAAAAATTAATGGAGATTATAGGAGCTAGATAGAACATGGAAAAGAAAATCGGTTTTATCGGCTGTGGAAATATGGGAACAGCCATGATACAGGGAATTTTGGAATCCGGAAAATGCCCTCCGCAGGAGATGATGATTTCCTGTCGTACGAAGAAAACGCTGGAAGAAAAGAAAGCACAGTTCGGAGTGCAGATCAGTACGGACAACCGGGATGTGGCAGCATTTGCAGACATTTTGTTTGTGGCAGTAAAGCCACAGTTTTATGCCGAAGTGTTAGAGGAAATCAAGGATCTTCTTACAGAAGAGCAGATTCTGGTATCCATCGCGCCGGGAAAGACACTGGTATGGTTTGATGAAGTGCTCGGACGAAATTTAAAAGTGATTCGTACGATGCCGAATACCCCATCTATGGTCAAAGAAGGCATGATGGGTATGTGTGCGGGAGCACGTGTGACGGATGCGGATATGGCTCTGGTGCGGGATCTCTGCAGTGGATTTTCACAGACGGAAGTCATTCCGGAGCATCTGATGGATGTGGTTACTGCCGTCAGCGGAAGCTCTCCGGCCTATGTATTTATGTTTATTGAAGCCATGGCAGATGCAGCAGTGGCTGGTGGAATGCCGAGACAGCAGGCGTACAAATTTGCAGCACAGGCGGTACTTGGAAGTGCAAAGATGGTTCTTGAGACGGGAAAACATCCGGGAGAACTCAAAGATATGGTATGCTCTCCGGCAGGAACCACCATTCAGGCAGTGCGTGTGCTGGAGGAAAAAGGCATGCGCAGCAGCGTGATCGAGGCAATGATGAAGTGCCTGGATATCTCCCGCAATATGTAAAACCGTTTACTTGCTTTTTCTGTTGAAAATGTGTAGAATAGAACCATCAACAGATTTAGGAGAGAAGGAAATATGAGTCAGGCAAAGGTAGATAAATATAAGAAAGAAAAAGCCAATCGTAAAAAAGAGATGGCAAAGCAGAAAACGGAAAAAATCATTGGTATCATCTGTGGATGTGCAATTTTAGTTGCCATCGTTGGATGGGCCGGTTATACCGGATACAATTATTATGAGGATAATAAGCCGGCACAGACGTATTATACCAATACTTCTGCATTGTCCAGCTACATGAGTGGATTAAACACAGAGGCACAATAAGATCTGCTTATCAGATATTTGCATGTGGGGCATCACCGATCGGGTGATGCCTTTTCCAATGCCTCGGATACTGCACCGATGAGCAGACGACAGGTATACTGGTTGTTTTTGGAATATGTAAGATCCGTAAGGGACTGGCTGGAAATAATCTGTTTTGCCAGTTCATCGAGCGTAGGACGGACCAATGGGTACATGGTTTCTACAGTTTCATCCAGATGAACCATGGTGATTTCGTTGATATGGTCTTCGTCTACAGATACCTGTACATCGAACGGATTTCCATCAATCATGACAGAAGAGGTATAGACACCCGGAACGTACATGGTTTCTACCGCTTCATTGTCTGCGGACTGTTTGTGGGAACTGCCAAGCAGGATTCCAAGGAAGATCACAAGCAGGATACCAAGTCCTGTGATGACACCTGCAAACACAAGTTTTTTCATATGAAGAACGACAATTCTGGTTTTTGCACTCATTTGTTACCTCCATTTCCAGCTTTGGTATATTCTATGCAGGGAATATCTATTCATGCGTTTAATTTTAAACTTCCCATTGGTATAAATTTTTCAAAATGTATAAAAAATTCAAAAAGTGGTTGACAGAAGAGCATGTATCTGTTATTATCTTATCTGTGCTCACGAGAGAGCTTACATATGCGATAGTGGCGTAGTTGGTAACGCGCGACCTTGCCAAGGTCGAGACCGCGGGTTCGAGCCCCGTCTATCGCTCTCAAAAGTAAATATTTGCATATGCGATAGTGGCGTAGTTGGTAACGCGCGACCTTGCCAAGGTCGAGACCGCGGGTTCGAGCCCCGTCTATCGCTCTTGAAAAAGCAGCTGGAAACATAGAGGATATGGGTTCGGCTGTTTTTCTTTTATCATTCCGCAGGTTTTGTCTATTGTAAAAAGGACGCGTTTTATTTATAATAAAGGCAGGGGTAAAAGAGGGGCAAAAACAAATGAAAACGAAGTTTGGGAGGTGCATCAGATGAAGAGTGCAAGATCGTTTAAAGAGTTCGAAGCACTGAATGGAATCAGCATGGAGGAGCTACTGACAGTGTTTGAGGCAGTGTCAGAAGCATTTCCGATGATTGTGGCAGCAAATCTTACAAAAAATACATATACCATGATCAAGGACGACGGATTTCTGGCAAATGACATGCCGAGCAGTGGAAAATACGATGATCTGATTGATGTCGGGGTGGAAAACATACACCCGAATTACCAGCGTGCGTTTCTGGACAATTTCTCCAGGGAACGTTTGTTACAGATGTTGGGGCAGGGACGGAAAGAAGTCTGCGTCAAGCTGTATCAGAAGGGACGGGGAGATTACTATCAGTGGGTATCCACACATGTGATCCGTGTGAAAGACAAAGATGGAGATGTGTGTCACATCTGCATTAATAAAGTTCTGGACGAATGCAGCAGTTGTGGAGAACAGCAGAGAGTCTGCCGTGCTCCGTACTGAATTTATTCCTTGTCGTTCTCGGAGCCGCTGCCTGTTTTATTGCGGGAGCGGTAAAAGAGAAATCCGCAGATGGACAGGGCAATCATGACAGCAAACATCAGAATGACAAATGTGTAATCCGCTTTGTTTAATGCGTTGCCGCTTAAGACGGAAAGAAAGATTGCCGGCATACGGCCAACTGCACAGATAATGATCCAGTGGGAGAGCTTTATATCGGTCAGTCCGACGAGATAAGATAACAGGTCTTTGGGAGTTCCGGGTATGAGGAAGAGCAGAAAAATGATGCTCTCCGAACGCCTGGAACTTTTTAATATTTTTACAGATTCTATTTTTTCACGGCTTACAAACAATTCCACAAACTTCATGCCGAAACGGCGCACAAACAGAAAGATGATGACGCTTGCAGTTGTCATGGCAAAATCACAGATCAGTGTACCACGGATTACTCCGAAAGCGTATCCGGCACCAATTTCAAAAGGACCACCGGGAATTACCGCAAGGAGTACCTGCAGGATGTTCATTCCGATAAAACCAAGGACTCCCCATATTCCTTTGTCATTGACCCAGACACGGAATTGTTTGGGATCCGATACAAAATGAACCAGGGGACGCCCGATAAAATATCCGATCAGGATTACAAAAACAATGGTAATGATAGCCAGTATCCGTTTGATTTGTTTTGTCTTTTTCTCGTTGTGATTATCCAAGTCGAACACCTCCTATTTTAAGTTCGTTCTAACCGTAACTATAGGCTTTTGGCGAAAACTTGTCAATTCTTATCGGAAAATCATTTGCTTTTACCGGTAAAATTCTTATAATAGAAAAATGGAGGGAAAATTATGTTGTTTTATCTTGCTCCGATGGAGGGAATTACGGGATATATTGTGCGCAATGCTTATGCACATTATTTTCCATATATAGATAAATATTTTACACCGTTTATCCCGGCAGCAAAAAAAATGAGCAAAAAAATAAAGCGGGATCTGGCAGCGGAAAATAATGAGCAGATCCGGCTGGTGCCGCAGCTGATCGGAAACCGTGCCGATGAATTTCTGATGATGATCCGGCAGCTGGAAGAGTTGGGATTTACCAGTGTCAATCTTAATTTTGGCTGTCCGTCCGGAACCGTTGTCTCGAAAAGAAAAGGGGCCGGATTTCTGGCAGATCCGAAAGAACTGGAAATGTTGCTGGAAGAAGTGCTGGAGAACAGTCCGCTTGCGGTATCGGTAAAGACCAGAGTCGGAATCAAAGACCCGGATGAGTGGGAAGCTCTCTGCGGTGTCTATGCAAAGTTTCCGCTGGAAGAACTGATTATTCATCCGCGCCTGCAGAAAGATTATTACAGCGGAACACCGCGGATGGAAACATTTGCCCGTGCTCTGGAGCAGATCCATGTGCCGCTCTGTTACAATGGAGATATATGCAGTGTGGAAGATTATAAGAAAGTGACAGCTGCTTTCCCAGCTATTGATCGCATCATGATCGGCAGGGGATTACTGGAAAATCCCGGACTGGTCGGAGAAATCAAAGGAAACCCACCGGCAGATAAAACCAGGCTGCGGGCGTTCCATGATGAAATTTTAGAGGGATGTCTGGATACTTTCCGTGCGGAAAAAGATGTCGTTTTTCATTTGAAAGAAATCTGGTTTTATCTGACAAAGGCATTTCCGGACAGAGAGAAATATTTAAAGCTGATCCGGAAATGCCAGTCTCTGCCGGAGTATAAACTGATAGTACAGCAGATTTTCTCATAGACATTTTGATAGAATAAGGTATAATGAAAAGTAAAAGTCCAGGACAAGAGATAGGGGATTAACAATGAGTTTAGCAGATAAAATATTTGTAACTATGTGTCAGGATATTCTGGAGAACGGGACAAGTACCGAGGGCGAAAAGGTACGGCCGCACTGGGAGGATGGTACAAGTGCCTATACGATTAAGAAATTCGGTGTGGTGAACCGTTATGATCTGTCGAAAGAGTTTCCGGCAATCACACTGCGCAAGACGGCAATCAAGACCTGTACGGAAGAAATGCTGTGGATCTGGCAGCGGAAATCCAACAATATCCATGATTTAAACAGTACCGTCTGGGATGAATGGGCAGATGAAAACGGTTCCATCGGAAAAGCGTACGGCTATCAGCTGGCACAGAAACATCAGTATCGTGAGGGAATGATGGATCAGGTGGACCGGGTGATTTATGATCTGAAAAATAATCCGTTCAGCCGCCGGATTCTGACCAATATTTATGTACATCAGGATCTGCATGAGATGAATCTGTATCCGTGTGCATACAGCATGACCTTTAATGTGACGCAGCATCCGGGCGATGACAAACTGACTTTAAATGCAATTTTGAATCAGCGTTCGCAGGATGTGCTTACTGCAAATAACTGGAATGTATGCCAGTATGCGGTGCTGATGCATATGCTGGCACAGGTGTGTGACATGAAAGTGGGAGAACTGGTACATGTCATTGCGGACGCACATATTTATGACCGGCATGTGGAACTGGTAAAAGAGCTGATTACGCGTAAGCAGCATCCGGCACCAAAATTCTGGCTGAATCCGGAGATTAAAGATTTTTATCAGTTTACACCGGATGATATCAAAGTGACTGATTATGTGACCGGTCCGCAGATCAAAAACATTCCGGTGGCAATATAGCAGTCAGGAGGGAGAAAATCATGAATATCATTGCAGCAGTAGATAAAAATTGGGCAATTGGGAAAAATAATGAGCTTCTGGTACGGATTCCGATGGATCAGAAATTTTTCCGGGAGACAACAACCGGGAAAGTTGTCGTGATGGGACGAAAGACGCTGGAGAGTTTTCCAAATGGTCTTCCGCTGAAAAACCGCACCAATATTGTGTTGACACATAATCCGGCGTATCAGGTTAAAGATGCGATTGTCGTGCATTCCATGGAAGAGCTGCACAGGGAACTGGAAAAGTATGATACCAATGACGTCTATGTGATTGGCGGACAGAAAATATATGAGCAGCTTTTGGATGAGTGTGATGTCGCACATATTACAAAAATCGACTATGCATATGACGCGGATGCGTATTTCCCGAATCTGGATGAAAAACCGGAGTGGAAAATTACAGCAGACAGTGAAGAACAGACATATTTTGATCTGGAATTTTATTTCTATAAATATGAAAGAGTGCAGAAGTAATGAGTGATTTTATCTTTAGCGTCAATGTCACATTTCCTATTTTTCTGGTGATGGTTATAGGCTGGGTACTGCATCAGATCGGTATGCTGGATGAGCATTTTGTCACCGTGGCAAACCGTTTCAATTTTAAGGTGACACTGCCGTTTATGCTGTTTCGGGATATTGCTTCCGTAGAAATATCAAAAGTATTTGATCTGAAATTTGTATTGTACTGTGCAATTGTCAGCAGTATCTGTTTCTGGGGCATCTGGGGGATCAGTAAATTTGCGGTCAAAGATGACAGTATCCGTGGTGCGTTTGTACAGTCTTCGTTCCGAAGTAGTGCAGCCGTCATGGGAATGGCATTTATCAACAATATTTACGGATCTTCTGCCATGGGTCCGCTGATGATCGTGGGAGCGGTTCCGCTGTACAATGTGTATTCCGTTATTGTACTGACATTTGAGGCGCAGGACGAGGAAGGAAAACGGGATAAGGGAAAAATTAAGCAGGCATTGGTCAATATCGTGAAAAATCCGATTATTGATTCGATTTTTCTGGGACTTATCGTTTCCCTTCTGGGGATTCATTTTCCGACCATTGTCAATAAGACGATTAACTCTGTCGCACAGCTTGCAACACCGCTGGCACTGATTGTGATCGGTGCGGGATTTGAGGGGCGCAAAGCTATCGCAAAGATCAAACCGACGTGCTGGGCAGCTGCAATCAAACTGGTAATCCAGCCACTGATCTTTTTACCGGTAGCAGCTTATATGGGATTTTCCGGGGAAAAGATTATTGCAATTTTAATTATGCTGGCATCCCCAACAACGCCAAGCTGTTACATCATGGCAAAGAGTATGAAAAATGATGGGGTTCTGACGGCGAGTGTTATTGTTGCAACGACGTTGTTTGCGGCATTTACGCTGACGTTCTGGATCTTTTTACTTCGCACATTTGGACTGATATAGGAGGATATCATTTTTATGGATATTACAGGAAGAAAATTATTCGTAAAGGCTCTGGAGGAAGAAGGGGTAGACACCATCTTTGGGTATCCGGGCGGAACCGTTACGGATTTATTTGATGAATTATATAAGACCGACAGTATCAACCTGATCCTGCCGCGGCATGAGCAGGGACTGATTCATGAGGCGGAAGGATATGCCAAGTCTACCGGACGGGTGGGCGTATGTCTGGTAACGAGCGGACCGGGAGCAACCAATATCATTACCGGACTGGCAGATGCCCATTATGACAGCATTCCGCTGGTTTGTTTTACCGGACAGGTGCCACTTGGACTGATCGGGAACGATGCATTTCAGGAAGTGGACATTGTTGGTATGACGAGAAGCATTACCAAGTATGGTGTGACGGTGCGAAGACGGGAAGACCTCGGAAAGATTATTAAGATGGCATTTTATATCGCCCAGACCGGGAAACCGGGACCGGTACTGATTGATATTCCAAAGGATATCCAGACGGCATCCGGATCGGCAGAGTACCCTTCCCATGTGGATATCCGTGGATATAAGCCGATTCACGGGGTACATATCGGACAGTTGAAGAAAGCTTATAAAATGCTTAAGTCTGCAAAGAAACCTCTGATTCTTGCCGGCGGAGGTGTCAACATCAGCCATGCGGGAGAGAAGCTGAAGAAATTTATGGAAAAAGAAAATGTTCCGGTTGTCACAACAATCATGGGCAAAGGCGCAGTGCCGACCACACATCCGCTGTATATCGGCAATTGTGGAATGCATGGAAAGTACGCAGCCAATATGGCAGTTATGGAATGTGATCTGCTCTTTTCCATCGGTACCCGTTTCAATGACCGGATTACCGGAGATTTAAATGAATTTGCACCGCATGCACAGATTGTACATATTGATGTGGATACTGCTTCCATCTCGCGTAATGTGGTTGTGGATGTGCCGGTGGTTGCAGATGCAGGTGTGGCGCTTGAAAAGCTGTTAGAGTGGGCAGAGAAAAAGGATACGGCAAAGTGGCAGGAACAGATTCACAGGTGGGAGAAAGAGAATCCGCTTGCCATGCGCAGGGACCGTGGGATCAGTCCACAGATGATCATGGAGCACATCAATGCACAGTTTCCACACAGTATTTATGTGACGGATGTCGGGCAGCATCAGATGTGGGCAACCCAGTATCTGGAACTGGATGAACAGAGTCAGCTCATCACATCCGGCGGACTGGGAACGATGGGATTCGGATTTCCGGCCGCAATCGGGGCAAAAATTGCAAATCCAAAGAAACCGGTCGTGTGTATCACGGGAGATGGCGGATTTCAGATGAATATTCAGGAGATGGCAACGGCGGTAACACAGGGTACCGGAATTACGATCTGTCTGCTGAACAATAATTATCTTGGTATGGTCCGCCAGATGCAGGAACTGTTTTATGGAAAGCGTTACAGTGCGACCTGTCTGCGCCGGCGCCCATCCTGTCCGGGTGGATGCAAGGGACCAAATGACCAGTGTCCGGAATATGTTCCGGATTTCGTGAAACTGGCAGAAAGCTATGGAGCATACGGAATCCGTGTAGAGAAGGAAGAAGACATTGATGCAGCGTTTGCGGAGGCAAAGAAGCATACGGATGCACCGACGATCATCGAATTTATGATTGCCACCGATGAACTGGTACTTCCGATGGTAAAGAGCGGAAATCCAATGAGTGAAATGATTTTAAAATAGGAGGAAAGCAATGTCTGAAATGAAAAAGCGCTGGATTGCATTGTATGTAGAAAATGATGTAGGTGTACTTGCGAAGGTTTCCGGACTGTTTTCCGGAAAATCCTACAATTTACAGTCACTGACGGTTGGTACGACGGAAGATGAGACGGTTTCCCGTATGACGATCAGTGTGGAGAGTGATGATATCACGTTTGAGCAGATCAAAAAGCAGTTAAATCGTATGGTTGAGGTAATTAAGGTGATCGACCTGACAAATGTTCCGCTTCGGTTAAAAGAGCTGATGTTTGTCAAGATTATGGAACTGAATGAGACACAGATGACGGAAGTGTTTCAGATTGCACAGGCCATGCGTGTGGATGTGGTGGATATCGGAATCGGCAGTGTTATGCTTGAGTGCAGAAGAACAGAGCAGAAACATGACGATCTGATTGCCATCTTAAAGAAAAAGTTTAAGCATATTTCCGTTGTGCGCGGAGGTTCGGTTGCTATCGAATCAATCAGCACAGAGTGCAGATAAAAATGCTGCCCGTGGTGGTCTTTGGCCACTGCGGACAGCGTTTTTAAATGATAGGACCGATAAGATTAACGGGCAGTTACTTCGACAATCTCTCCGACATACATCATATGCATATCGTGATCGCTGTACCATTTATCCATCAGTGTGGAATCGGTAAAACTGTCTTCGCTGACCGGTACGGCAGCCATCTTTCTGCATAAAAATACCAGATTGGCTTCATCCGGATAAGGAATGTCATGCAGGAATGCCTTTGTCAGTCCGGCAGCGGCGAATTTGTCTTCTTCTCCGCGGCCACTGTGACTGCCGCAGTAATTTAACGCATCGCGGTAGTCTTCATTCAGGAAAGACAAAGAGAACAGATCTCCGTTGTCTAAAAATTCTTTGGTATAGCGGGAATCACGGATAAAAATAAATACAACGTTTTTTCCCCAGAGGACGCCTACACCTCCCCAACTGACGGTCATAGTGTTGCATCTGGTTTTGTCTCCGGCGGAAACTAAAGCCCATTCTTTTCCTATTTTGGTAAATGGATTGAATTCCATCTTATCGATTGGATATGGTTGAAATGTGTGCATAACAAACCTCCTTTTTATTGTTTTGTATTTAGGCGATTGCGAAACGCTCTTTTGCGCCTGATTTATTTTATGTATCAACAGTATAACAGTGTAACCTTTTTTTTACAAGATGCATACTATGAATCAAATGCAGCTGTCTGGAACTGTTTGATGCCACTGCAAAGAAACGTGGCAGGTTTTCTGGCAGGAAGAGAGGGAGATCATGTATGGATCAGAATAGAGTGGAAAATCAGGTGGATGAGGGAACGCTTCAGATTCACCTGACAAATGCTTCAACAGGAATTCCGGTGAAAGGGGCAAAGATCAGTATATCTTATACGGGAGGTCCGCAGCAGGTGCTGGAGGAGGTGGATACCGACGATTCTGGAAACACTGAGAAGATTACGCTTGATGCTCCTCCACTGGAGTACTCCATGGAGCCGGGGGAAAACCAGCCGTATGCGGAATATACGATTAAGGTGCATGCCACAGGCTATCGGGACATTACGGTTTCGGCGATCAATATCCTGTCCGGGGAAGATGCAACGCAGGAAGTGGTGATGGAGGCGCAGGATGCACCGGGCAATCCGATTGATACGATCGTGATTGATGCACATACCCTGTATGGAGAATATCCACCGAAAATTCCGGAGAGTGAGATTAAGACGGTGGAAGAAACCGGAGAAATTGTCTTAAGCCGTGTAGTAATTCCAGAATATGTTGTGGTACATGACGGAGCACCGGGAGATTCCACAGCTGCGAATTATTATGTGCGCTATCGGGATTATATTAAAAATGTAGCTTCCAGTGAAATCTATGCGACCTGGCCGGATGCTGCGATCCGCGCCAATGTGCTGGCTATTATGTCATTTACTTTAAACCGGGTTTATACGGAATGGTACCGGGGCAAAGGGTATGTGTTTACCATCACATCTTCCACGGCATACGATCACAAATTTATTTACGGAAGAAATTTCTTCCAGAGTATTTCACAGGTAGTGGATGAAATGTTTGAAAATTATCTGTCCCGGCCAAATGTCCGTCAGCCAATTCTGACACAGTACTGTGACGGACAGAGAGTGACCTGTCCGGACTGGATGTCGCAGTGGGGAAGCAAATATCTGGGTGATCAGGGATATTCTGCCATTGATATTCTGCGCAGTTATTACGGAAATGATATGTATATTAATTCCGCGGAGGGAATTTCCGGGATTCCGGCATCCTGGCCGGGATATGATCTGGGCGTGGGAGCAAGCGGACCAAAGGTACGTCAGCTGCAGGAACAGCTGGCAAGAATTTCGCGTGCTTATCCGGCGATACCGACGATTACGGCGGACGGAGTTTACGGATCAAGGACGAGGGAAGCGGTGGAAAAGTTTCAGTCGGTTTTCGGACTTCCGGTAACCGGTATTGTGGACTATCCGACCTGGTATAAAATTTCAGATATTTATGTTGCGGTTTCCCGTATCGCAGAACTTGTATAAAAGAGAGGAAAAATACGGATGAAAAATTATAAAATTACCGTGTCATATGATGGCACCAGATATAAAGGATGGCAGGTATTAAAAAGCACCGATGCAACCATACAGGGAAAGCTGCAGATGGTGCTTTCGGCGCTTGCCGGGCATCCGGTGGAAGTGATCGGTTCCGGAAGAACCGATGCCGGAGTTCATGCAATCGGGCAGGTGGCTAATTTCCATCTGGACGAACATTTTTCGGCAGAGGAAATTTTTGAAGATCTGAACCGGCACCTTCCGGAAGATATCGCAGTGACAAAAATCGAGGAGGTCGATGACCGGTTTCACAGCAGATATCAGGCTGTGGAAAAGACCTACCGTTACCGGATACGGACAAGTCCGGTGCCGAATGTATTTGAACGAAAATTTTTGTATCAGTATGGACAAACGCTTGATGTGGATAAAATGAAAAAAGCGGCACAGGCACTTGTGGGAACGCATGATTTTGCTTCTTTTTGCGGAAACCGTCATATGAAAAAATCAACGGTCCGTACCATTTTTTCCATTGATCTGGTGGAAAGAGACGGTGAGATTGAGATCCTGTATTGTGGCAATGGATTTTTACAGAACATGGTAAGGATTCTCACGGGAACATTGATTGAAGTGGGAAGAGGCGAACGGGCTCCGGAAAGTATGCCGGCACTTCTTAAGGCAAAGGAACGGAAGCAGGCGGGCTATACGGCACCGCCGCAGGGATTACGATTGGAGAAAGTGACATATGAGACAATGGATGGTCGCTGCTAAAAAAGCGGATTTTTATGCGATTGCAGAGAAATTTCATGTGGATCCGGTTGTGGCAAGGATTATCAGAAACCGCGAGGTAATCGGAGAAAAAAATATCCGGATTTATCTGGGTGGGAACCTTTCGGACCTGTCAGATCCGCATCAGATGAAAGATATGGACCGGCTGGTGGAGATTCTTGCACAAAAGATCCGGAAACAGGTGCATATCCGGATTATCGGCGATTATGATGTGGATGGTGTGACTTCCTCCCATCTGTTTCTGACGGCTTTGCGGCGTGTGGGAGCAAAAGTGGACGTGGTTATTCCACACCGGATACAGGACGGATATGGGCTAAGCCTGCATTTATTACAACAGGCGAAAGAAGATGGTGTGGATACAATTCTGACCTGTGATAACGGTATTGCCGCTATCGATGAGATTGCGTGGGCAAAAGCACAGAAAATGACAGTACTTGTGACCGACCACCATGCAGTCCCGTTTGAAGAACATGAGGGCAGAAGAACAGAGAAAAAGAGTCTGGCAGATGCCGTGGTAAATCCACATCAGCAGGACTGCGGGTATCCGTATAAAGAGCTGTGCGGCGCCGGTGTGGCATGGAATGTCATCCGTGTATTGTATGAAAATTATGATATGGACAAAAGAGAAGCGGAAGATCTGCTGGATTTTGTTGCTATGGCAACTGTCTGTGATGTCATGTCGCTCACCGGGGAAAACCGTATTCTGGTAAAAGAGGGATTAAAGAGAATCCGTCATACGAAAAACATCGGATTGCAGGCACTTATGCAGGCATGCAATGTACAGCCGGAGAATATCAGTGCATACCATTTTGGTTATGTCTTAGGACCATGTGTCAATGCAACCGGCAGACTTGACACGGCAAGGCATGCCCTTCGGCTGTTTGAGACCGGGCAGGAAACGGAGGCAGAAGAGATTGCCCGGGATCTGGTTGATCTGAATCAGGAACGCAAGGAGTTGACACTGCAGGGCGTGGAAATGGCAAAGAAACTCTGTGAGGAAGGTGGATATGAGAATGATCCGGTACTTGTTCTGTTTCTGCCGGATGTCCACGAAAGCATTGCAGGACTGATTGCCGGAAGAATCCGGGAAATGTATAACCGGCCGGTATTTGTGCTGACGCGGGGAGAAGAGGGAGTCAAAGGCAGCGGAAGATCGACTGAAAATTATTCCATGTATGAAAATATGTGTGGATGTGTGGAACTGTTTACAAAATTTGGCGGACATCCGATGGCGGCAGGGTTATCCCTTCCAGAAGAAAATGTGGAAAAATTCCGCAGAAAAATTAATGAAAACTGTCCGCTTACGGTGGAGGAAGTCTGCCCGGATATTCACATTGACATGGCCATGCCGGTGGGATATGCGAGTACGGAACTGGTCCATCAGTTTGCACTTTTGGAGCCGTTTGGAAAAGACAATCCATCTCCACTGTTTGCAGACCGGAATCTGTCCATCAGCCGCATGTGGTTGATAGGAAAGAACCGGAATGTTCTTCGGATGAGTGTTCTTTCGGAATACGGACAGCCGGTTCCGGTTATTTTCTTTGGGGATGTGGAGACGTTGTTTGCATATTTTACCGAAAAGTTTGGTCAGGAAGAGGTGGAGAATGCGCTGCATGGAAGAAAAAACCGGATTTTATTTTCTATGGTGTATACAGCAAAGATTGATTTTTATCAGGGAAATGAAAATCTGCAGCTGGAGATGAAATATTATCGCTGATTCCATTGAAAAAACGGGAAAGAAATTGTAAAATAAATGCAATGGAGGGCAAGTAATGTTCGGAAAAAAGAAACAAAAACAGGAAACACTGGTACGGATGAGAAACCTGGCACAGCTGGATGAAGGCTTTTTTGCCCATATGAAGGACGGAAAAGATATGTTTGATGCAACCGCAAGGGAAATCAGAAATACATATCAGCAGCTGGGAGCCGGAATCACCCAGATACAGGAAAATATAAAAGAAGCATCACAAATGGCGGCAGACAACGGAGAAAAGGAGCAGGAGCTGACCGGACAGCTGGCGTCATATCAGGAGCAGGAAGTACAGTCATCGGAAAAAAGAGAGCAGATGCTGCAGAATTTTGCACAGATCGAACAGGAGATGGCACAGCTGGTGGAGGAAAACAAACATTTCACCACGCCATCCAAATTCCTGAACGAATTTCCGGTTGCACTCAAGGCGGAAAATGAAAAGACCCGAGAGGAACTGGAAAAGATGCAGGATTGTGGAAAGCAGATGGGAGTGCTTGCCCTCAATGCGGCGATTGAAGCCGGGCGTATGGGAGAGGGAGGAAAACAGTTTGTTACGGCTGCAGAAACGATCCGTGTATCTGCGGGAACGTATGATGAGCTGATTGATCAGGCACATAAGAGGCTGGCAGATTCGGATGAGAGAATTGCAGAGCTGGAAGAGCAGGTACACCGGATGGTTACATTGCTGAAAGAAAACAATGTGGCAATGACCAAACTGATGAAATCCTGTCAGGAGGCTGCGCGTCAGGCACAGGAATGGAATCGTTTAAAACCATGTCCAAATTTCAAAGAGATGGAAAACCAGATTGTTGTGCTTCGCAATGCAGATGAGGAAATTGCCAAATCCGAGGAACGCAACCGGATGCAGATGGAGGATTTTACAGAAGAAATGGAGAGTCAGAAGAAAAATTTTGATGAACTTCTTCAATCCATGGAAACCGTGTACCGGCATGCGGCAGAACGCAAAAAATAAAAGGAAAAAGAAAAGGAGCTGACCAGAGAGGCCAGCTCTTTTATTATTCCACAGAAAAATTGCTATCGGTTTTGGATGAGGTGGCGGCAGCTTTAGCACGCGCCCAGTTGTGGCGGTAAACCACATGGTACATGACTGCAGCAAGAACAAATGCACAACATACATCAAAGAAAGAATGCTGTTTGATAAACATCGTTGCCAGAATGATGCTGACCGTCAGAATCAGTGTCAGGAGACAGACCAGCTTGTTTTTGCGCAGCTTTTTATTGTGTGTCACCGCAAGATAAATGCCGAGCGAATTATATACATGGATACTCGGAAACAGATTTGTCGGAGTATCACCGGCATATAGGCGTTCACAGAGCATGGTGCACAGATTGTGGTGTGTGAAATAGGTCGGACGCAGATACTGACCGTTCGGGTATACCGTGGAGATGATTAAAAAGATTGTCATTCCGGTAAACAAAAACGCACACAATTTATAGTAATCTGTTTTATTATGTAATGCCATATAGGCGATGCCCCATCCGACAAAAGGAAACCAGAGCAGATAAGGGATGACAAAGTATTCACAAAACGGAATATAATCATCAATCGGTACATGGATGACATGAAAATGTGTCGTGACGGTTTTTTCTACATAGTTAAACCATGCCATGTACACGAAAAAATATAACAAAATCCATAAATGTTTATATTTTTCATAATATTTTCGGAACACAAACGTCCGCTTACTTTGGGTTTCCGGCAACATAAATACTCCTTTTATATCTGTGTGCAGATCTTTTTTCTTTTGTTCTGAAACTGATTATAGCACGGGGAAAAAAGCACGACAATATAAAACCCGCAATGTTCATAAAACTTTAAAAATTTGGCACATTGACAACCTCTTGTGCTTTTGTATAATACAATAGTGACGGAGGATAAGAATTTTGAAAAAAGCACGAATGAAAAGAAAACAGAGAAGAAAACTGATATGGATGGTGGCAGGACTGGCCGTTCTTTTGTATCTGGGACTGGCCGTTTATTTCCACAATCACTTTTTCCCGAAAACGACATTAAATGGAAGAAAAGCGGGAGGGTATACCGCGCAGAAAGTGATGGATGAGATTACGGAAGAAATCCATTCCTACCAGTTAAAGATAGCAACAAGAGACAAGCATACAGAAAAAATTTCCGGACAGGATATTTCGCTGGAACCACAGTGGGGAGACGAAATAACAGAGCTGGTACACGCACAGAATATGTTTGCATGGCCGGTAAAAATTTTCCAGAAACAGACATTGAAAAATACAACACTTGTCGACTATGACAAAGATAAGCTGCAGACACAGATCGATGCATTGGACTGTATGGATGCAGACAATCAGACGGCACCGGAGAATGCTTCGGTTTCTTCTTATGATAAAACGGAAGGATTTACCGTGGTTGGGTGCGTCATGGGAACGACCATTGATGCAGAGAAAATGTATCAGGCAGTGCAGGAGGCGGTGGAAGGATTAAAAGAGAACCTCTCTCTGGAAAAAGCCGGTGTTTATGAAGATCCGACGGTTTTAGATGATGATGAGAATCTGGTAAAAGCCGTAAAGAAAATGAACGGGTATGCAAAGACAAAGATTACATTTACCGTGGGAGATTCCAAAGAGGTACTCGATGCTTCCGTATTTGGTGACTGGTTCCGGTTAAATAAAAAGTTAAAACCGGTACTGGATCAGGAGTGTGTAAAAGCATACGTCAGTGATCTTGCAAAAAAATATAATACCTGTTACAGTGCCAAAACGTTAAAGACTTCTTACGGAAAGACGGTTACGATTCCGGAGAGCCATTATGGATGGAAGATTGATACGGAAAAGGAAATCGTCCAGATCACGAGTGAGATCAAAGCCGGGAAAACAGTGGAAAGAGAACTGAATTATTCCATGACAGCCAATTCCCATGGAAAAAATGATTATGGCGATTCTTACGTTGAGATCAATCTGACGGCACAGCATATGTTCTTATATAAAGATGGAAAACTGGTGATTGATTCGGATTTTGTATCAGGAAATGTATCGAAAAATAATGCGACACCGACCGGTGCATATGGCGTGACATATACCGAGAAAAATGCAACTTTGCGCGGAGAAAACTATGAGACGCCGGTTACATACTGGATGCCTTTTGCGGGAAATGTCGGTATGCATGATGCCTACTGGCGCAGCAAGTTCGGAGGAAGTATTTATAAATATGCAGGATCACATGGCTGCATCAATCTTCCGCCGGAAGTCGCAAAGGTAGTATTTGAAAATGTTAAGAAGAATTATCCGGTGCTGGTGTATGAACTTCCTGGAACGGAAAGTACCGATGCAACAGATAAGGGAGAAGCAAAAAAGGTCGTAAAACTGATTGACGCACTCGGAACCATTACAAAGGATTCCAAAGAAGCGGTGCAAAAGGCAAGAAATGCGTATGATAAACTGACTGCCAATGATAAGGTGTATGTCACAAATTATGATAAATTAAAGAAAGCAGAAGAAAAATTACAAAAATTGCAGAAAAATTCAAAGGAATAGGGGATACTTGACAAAATTGATAAAAAACTGCAAAATGTAACTGCGCAACCGTTTAACATGCAATGGATGCATAGGTGTGCAGTTAGGAGAAGAATATGAAAAAGGGAAATGTAATCACCATTTCGGATGTTGCGGAAGCACTTGGCGTTTCCAAAACGACAGTCAGCCGGGCAATATCCGGAAAGGGAAGAATCGGTGAGGCAACAAGGCAAAAAGTCTTGGCTTATATAGAGGAGCATGATTATAAACCGAATGTAATTGCAAGAGGACTTGCACAGTCAAAAACATTCAATCTCTGCGTGGTTATGCCGGAGGATTATGCACTGGTAGATCTTCCGTTTTTTCAGGAAGTCATTACAGGAATTCAGGAAATTGCAGGAATGAATGAGTACGACATTCTGTTGTGTATCTGTCAGGAAAATGATATTACAGGTCTTGAACGCGTCGTGAGAAACCGCAAGGTGGACGGGATTGTGCTGCTGCGGACCTTTTTAAAAGACCCGCAGATTGAACTGCTTTTAGAGAAAAAGATTCCGTTTGTTACAACCGGTAGTACTACCTACCGCAAAGTCAAACAGGTGGACAATGACCAGCAGAGCGCCTGCCGCGAACTGACATCTATTTTACTGATGCGCCAGATGAAGCATATCGCTCTGCTCGGAGGAAGTGAATCTTTCGTAGTCAACCAGAACCGGTATAAAGGATACCAGCAGGCATATCAGGAAGCGGGAAGAGAAGTGGAAGAAACGCTTGTTTACCGGAATTTGGAGAGCTGTGCCTTTATGGATCGTGCAGTGGAAGAAGTGCTGGAAAAAGGGGCGGATTGTATTGTCTGCATGGATGATGCCATCTGCATACAGGTACTTCGCAAGCTGCGGCAGGAACACATAAAAGTGCCGCAGGATATCCGTGTGGCATCGTTTTACAACAGTTCCGTGCTCGAGAACAATATACCATCGATCACTTCGTTGTCTTTCAATGCGAGAGAACTCGGAATGGAAGCCTGTAAGAATCTGCTGGCGCAGATTGAAGGGGAGACGGTACCGGATCGGACACTGTTGTCGTATGAAGTAGTACTTAAAGAATCCACAAAATAAAAATTCAAAGATTGGATGGCGCAAGTGCCAGAACGGTGTATGTAAATGTTAAAGCAGATCATAACGGAAATTGAAAACAGACAGAATATAACCCGTGAACAGCTGGCTCTGCTGCTGGAGACAACGGATACCGGGGACATTGCATTTCTTCACGAGCGGGCACGTAAGACAGCAGATGCCATTTACGGAAAGCAGGTGTTTATCCGTGGATTGATTGAATTTACCAATTACTGTAAGAATGACTGTATTTACTGTGGCATTCGAAAGAGCAATCGCAAGGCAGAACGCTATCGCCTGACGGAGGAAGAAATTCTTTCCTGTTGTGCAAATGGGTATGAACTGGGATTTCGGACCTTTGTGCTGCAGGGCGGGGAAGATCCGTATTTTACGGACAATAAAATCTGTGCCCTGATACGGCAGATCAAGGCACAGTATCCCGATTGTGCGGTGACGCTTTCCATCGGGGAGAAAGAGCACGACAGCTACCAGGCATTTTTTGATGCCGGTGCGGACCGGTATCTGCTGCGTCATGAGACCGCGGACGAGGCGCATTATGGAAAACTGCATCCGGCAGAAATGTTCTGGAAACACCGCATGGACTGTCTGTGGGATTTAAAAGAAATCGGTTATCAGGTGGGATGTGGATTTATGGTCGGTTCGCCGGAGCAGACGGTGGATACGCTGTATGAAGATCTGCAGTTTATCCGGAAATTGCAGCCGCATATGGTAGGCATCGGTCCGTTTATTCCCCAGAAGGATACCCCGTTTGGCGAAAAAAAGGCAGGAACAATGGAAGATACGCTTCGGCTTTTATCCATTATCCGGCTGTTGCAGCCGCATGTGCTGCTGCCATCAACAACTGCACTGGGAACCATTCATCCGCTGGGCAGGGAAAAAGGAATTCAGGCAGGGGCAAATGTTGTGATGCCGAATCTTTCCCCGGTAGCAGTGCGGGAAAAATATAAATTATATGATAATAAAATCTGTACGGGAGATGAGGCGGCAGAGTGCCGGCACTGTATGGCGCGCCGCATGGAAAGTGTCGGATACAAAGTGGTCGTAAACCGTGGAGATTATCACTGATTCAGCAAAACGCACAAGAAGGAGAACGCATATGGGTGCAACATGGAATGAAACACCGTCTGCAAATCGTCTGCATATCGGTGTATTTGGAAAAACAAACAGCGGAAAATCTTCATTTATCAATGCTTTTACCGGGCAGGAGGTTTCCATCGTCGCAGATGTGGCGGGAACGACAACCGATCCGGTATACAAGGCAATGGAAATTTATCCGATGGGACCGTGCACGATTATGGACACGGCGGGATTCGATGATGAAAGTACGCTGGGAGAACAGCGCGTGGAACGGACGCGGCTTGCAGCCCAAAAAGCAGATCTGGCAATTATTGTATTTTCTGCACAGCCGGTTTCCGGCGAATCCTATGAGGAAGAACTGAAATGGTACACCTGGTTTAAGGAGCGTAAAATTCCGGTTCTTCTGATCATTAACAAGGCGGACGTGGCGGATGCAGCACCTCTGAAAAACTATCTGAAAGAAAAAACAAAGGAAGATGCACTGGCAGTCAGTGCATTGACCGGAGCCGGTATGGAAAATGTCCGGGAGGCAATGAGCCGCAGGGTGCCGGAGAATTTTGGAAACCGTTTGATTACGGGGGATCTGGTCACGGAGGAAGATCTTGTGCTTCTTGTTATGCCACAGGATATTCAGGCACCGAAAGGACGTCTGATTCTGCCGCAGGTGCAGACGCTGCGGGAATTACTGGATAAAAAGTGTATGGTTATGAGTGTGACCACGGATAAACTGCTTCCGGCACTCAACATGCTGCAGCAGGCACCAAAGCTGATTATTACCGATTCCCAGGTGTTTGATTATGTATACCAGAATAAACCGGCGGAAAGTATGCTGACATCTTTTTCTGTGCTGTTTGCCGCATACAAAGGGGATCTGCCGTACTATATGGAAGGTGCCAGACAGATCGATGCAATAAACGAAAACTCTCATGTGCTGATAGCGGAATGCTGTACGCATGCCCCTTTGAGCGAGGATATCGGCAGGGTAAAAATTCCGCGTATGCTGCGGAAACGATTTGGAGAACGGCTAAGGATTGATCATGTGAGCGGCACGGATTTTCCACAGGATCTGGAAGGGTATGACCTGATCATTCAGTGTGGCGCGTGTATGTTTAACCGCAGATATGTAGTATCGAGAATCGACCGTGCAAAGGCACAGAACATTCCAATGACAAATTATGGGATTACAATTGCACATTTGACTGGAATTCTGGATAAAATTGTGCTAACATTGCGGTAGTAGGAAAGAAGGGAATTACGGTATGAAGATTACAATTGCAAGAGAGTGCGGCTGTTACGGAGATGAAGTCGGACAGGTTCTGGCAGACAGACTGAATGTTCCGCTTTACAATAAAAAGACATTAACAGAACTCGCAAAGAAAAAGGGAATTCTGGAACATTATCCGGATTATTTCGGTGAGAATCCGGCAGGAACGCTTCTGGCAGCCATTGCGGAAGATGATGGGGAAGACAGTGTTGTGCACCGGACACCGAGGAAAGTTCTGGATGAACTGATTGGGGAGACATCGTGTATTCTGATTGGCAGAGCTGGAAATTATGCGTACCGGAAGGAAAACGATGTGGTACGGGTGTTTTTAAGTGGTGACAGGGAATCCCGGATTCATCACCTGATGGAGAAGCATAAGGTGAAAAGGCATGAGGCGGAGACCATCATTGAGAAGACGGAAGGCCGGCGTAAGCAGTATCATATGTATTATACCGGGGAGGACTGGGGGTACGCTGCAAATTATGATCTTTGCATTAATGATACGCGGTTTGGAATTGAAGGTACGGCAGATATCATTATGCAGTATGTAAAAGATTGCACCGCACAGGAAAAATAGGGAGAAGGATTTAAGAATGGGGATTGTATTTTATTAATACAATCCTTATTTTTGCCCCAAAAATCCTGAAAGGTGCTAAAATGGGAAAAGCGAAAGAAGGAGTTAAAAAATGAAGTATTTAAGACAACTATTGATGATTCTTATTTTCTCGTTTATCGGGGAAGTCCTGCACGCGGTGATTCCGATTCAGATGCCGGCAAGTATTTATGGTCTGGTGCTTTTATTTATTGCACTGATGACAGGACTGGTCAAATTGCCGCAGGTGCATGAAGCCGCGCGGTTTCTGATTGAGATTATGCCGCTGATGTTCATTCCGGCGGGTGTCGGGCTGATTGACAGCTGGGGAGAACTGCGGCCGATTCTGCTTCCGGTCATTGTTCTGCTGCTCGTTTCTACCGTACTGGTTATGGGCGTGTCAGGACAGGTTACACAGCAGATGATGCATCATGGAAAGAAAGAGGACAAGAATGAATAACTTTTTACAGAACTCTGTATTTTTCGGAGTATTTATCAGTATTATTACCTATGAGATCGGGGTATTGATCAAGAAAAAATTAAAGATCGCCATTTTTAATCCACTGTTGATTTCTATGGCACTGATCATTATTATTCTGCTGATTTTTCATGTGGATTATGACACATACGAAAGTGGGGCGAAATACCTTTCGTATTTCCTGACACCGGCAACGGTTGCGCTGGCGGTACCTTTGTATGAGCAGATTGAGCCTCTTAAGAAAAACTGGAAGGCGATTCTTGCAGGAATTTTTGCGGGTGCCATGACCTCTGCGCTGTGTGTGTTGGTATTGTCACTGATTTTTAAATTATCACACAAACAGTATGTCACACTGCTTCCAAAGTCCATCACAACGGCGATCGGTATGGGATTGTCCGAAGAACTGGGCGGAATTGTAACCATTACGGTTGCAGTTATCATTGTCACAGGGGTGATTGGAAATATGTTTGCCGAGAATATCTGTAAACTGTTTCACATTAGCGATCCGGTGGCAAAAGGCGTTGGAATCGGATCTGCTTCGCATGCCATGGGAACATCAAAGGCAATGGAGATGGGAGAGATTGAAGGGGCAATGAGCAGTCTGTCAATTGCAGTCTCCGGTCTGATGACGGTTGTGGTATCGCTGATCTTTTCACATATTTATTAAGGGGGAAAAAAGAGGGGGTTATGGCTTTACAATTTGTACTGGGAAGTTCGGGGAGCGGGAAAACAGAATACATCTATGAGCGTCTGGTGCGGCAGGCAGGGGAACATCCGAAGAAAAATTATCTGGTGATTGTACCGGAGCAGTTTACGATGCAGACCCAGCAGAAACTGGTGGAACTTGCACCGAATCATGCAATTATGAACATTGATGTGTTAAGTTTTAAGCGTCTGGCATACCGTGTGTTTGATGATATGGGGATGCAGGACATACAGGTTCTGGAAGAAACCGGAAAAAACCTGGTGCTGCGCAGGCTTGCACAGGAACAGGAGGAGACGCTTACCGTTCTTCGGGCAAATATGAACCGGATGGGATATATCGGGGAAGTAAAATCAATGATCTCAGAGCTGGTGCAGTACCGGATTTCACCGGAACAGCTGGTGGATCTGACGGAGGACAAAACAATCTCACCGGTACTTTCTGCAAAACTGCGCGACGTGGCAACCATGTATCGCGCTTTTTGTGATTTTATGAAAGATAGTTTTGTGACGGCGGAAGAGATATTAAATGTTCTGAAAAATCTTGTGCCGCAGTCGGAAACTTTGCGGGATGCGGTGCTGGTATTTGATGAGTTTACCGGTTTTACACCGATACAGAATGATCTCATGCGGGAATTGCTGCAGGTGACAGAGCATATTTACATTACGCTTACAATCGATGCTGCAGAAGATTTTTATCATTGCAGTGGAAATGAAGAATTATTCGCACTGTCCAAAAAAACGATTCTGTCTTTGATGAAGATGGCAGAAGAACTTCATGTGCAGGTGATGGAACCGGTGGTAATGACAGACAGTGCACACAAGCGTTTTAAGCTGGCTCCGGCACTGGCATTTATGGAACAGAATCTGTTTCGTCCCCGTCCGGCAAAATATACCAAGCCGGTAGAAGAAATCCATCTTGCCGCAGTAAAAAATCCACAGGAAGAACTGATTCTTGTGGCCAGGCAGATCAATGCGCTGATCAGACAGGGATACCGCTATCGGGAGATTGCTGTGGTGACGGGCGCAGTGGAAGCTTATCAGAGTTATATGGATCCGGTTTTTACGAAATATGAGATTCCATATTTTATGGATACGACCAAAGAAGTGTTATTCCATCCGTTCATTGAATGTATTCGTGCCGCGCTTGAAATTGTGGATACGAATTTCAGTTATGAGGCAGTCATGCGCTTTTTGCGGTGTGGATTCTGTGATATTGCGGAGGACGATCTGGACCGGCTGGACAGTTATCTGGTTGCAACCGGTATCCGCGGCAAAGCGGCGTGGAGCAGACGATGGGTGCATATGCCACGGCAGAAAACGCTTTACGATCTGGAACAGCTCGAAAAACTCCGGGAAAAAATATATGGGTATCTTGAGCCGTTTGCAGCAGTATTTGCCCGAAAAGATGCCCGTGTTTCGGATGGCATCCGGGCATTGTATCAGCTGCTGACACAGCTGGACACCCAGCATCAGTTATGGAACAGGGAACAGCAGCTTCTGGCGCAGGGAGAGGAAACCAGATCCCGGGAATATGCACAGATTTATACAATCGTGATGCAACTTCTGGAAAAATATAATCTATTACTGGGGGAGGAGTCATTGCAGATCCGGGATTTTACCGAAGTGCTGGAGGCAGGACTTTCCGCTGCAGACGTGGCTGTGATTCCACCGGGCTATGACAGTGTTACGATAGGAGATATCGAACGTACACGATTAAATCATATCAGGATTTTATTTTTTATCGGTGTGAACGACGGTATTATTCCGAAAGCGGCAAATGCCGGAGGAATTATTTCCGAATACGAAAGAGAACTTCTGGCAGAAAAAGTGGAGTTAGCACCGGGGGCAAGGGAGCAGGCATTTATTCAGCGCTTTTATCTGTACCGCAATCTTACCAAACCTTCAGAAAAATTATATGTCAGTTATGCAAAGGTTGACAGTGAGGGAAAAGCCATCCGTCCTTCTTATCTGACCGGAGTTTTGAGGAAACTGTTTCCGACACTGAAATTGCAGGAACCGGAGCATATGGAGGCACATACAGATTTTTATACCAAAGAGGCTGCCGAAGATTATCTCGTCTTCGGACCGCACGAAGAAGCCTGGTATGCGCTTGCCCGCTGGTTCCTGCAGGAGAATGATATGCAAAAGCAGGAGAAGATCCGTAAACTTCTGCATGCGCCGTATACACGGTATGAGGGAGAGCCAATCAGCCGGGCGGTTGCACTTGCACTATACGGAAGACATCCGTACGGAAGTATTACGCGGCTGGAACGGTTTGCTGCCTGTGCATATGCACATTTTCTGCAATACGGGTTAAAACTTACGGAGCGTGAGACCAGCACCTTTGAGAGTGTGGATATGGGAAATATCTATCATACGGCCTTAGAACGCTACAGCCGGAAGCTGGAACAATCGGAATATGACTGGTTTGTGGTGCCGGATGCCGTGCGCCGGCAGATGGCAGAGAATGCCATGCAGGAGGCAATTGCCGGGTATCCGGGTATGGCGGTCTGTGATACGGCAGAAAATGCCTATCAGAGAAAACGGATGCTTGCTATTTTTGACCAGACGGTCTGGGCATTGACCAGACAGGTGCGTGCGGGGCAGTTTGTACCGGAAAAATTTGAGGTGACATTTGACGAACTGGAGGGAAAGGAAAGTCTCGAGTACCGGTTATCGCATGATGTGACCATGCGGTTGGAAGGACGGATTGACCGTCTGGATACCTTTGAAGATGAAAATAAAATTTCGATTAAAGTAATAGACTATAAATCCGGAAATACAAAGTTCGATCTGATCCGTGTGTACCGCGGACTGCAGCTGCAGCTGGTGGTTTATATGGATGCGGCGATGGAAATGCTGCGGGGACAGCATCCGAAAAAAGAAATCCTTCCCGGGGGAATTCTCTATTATCACATTGATGATCCGGTACTCGAATCGGATACTCCATTGTCAGACGAAGAGGCCGAGCAGGCGCTGCTTTTCGCACTGCGTCCGGATGGACTGGTGAATTCCGGAGAGGAAATCTATCGTGCCATGGATCAGAATTTTGAGGGAAAATCGCAGATGATCCCCGTGGAAATCAAGAAAAACGGTGAAATTTCCACAGCGCGTTCAAAAGTGGCATCGACGGAAGAGTTTGCGGTGATTACCCGCTATGTAGAGCACGAGATCCGGCAGTGTGGAGAGGCCATCTATGCGGGAAATATTGCGGTGAATCCTTACCGGAGTGATATAGAAACCAGCTGTACCTATTGTCCATATGCATCGGTGTGCGGGATGGATGCAAAAATTCCGGGATATGAATACCGGCAGTTTGCATCCACGAAAAAAGAAGAAGTGCTTGACCAGATGCAGACAGAGCTTGCCAGAAACAGGGGAAAGGAGGAGCGATCAGATGAAATGGACGAAGGAACAGCAGAACGTCATTGATTTCAGAAACCGGGATATTCTCGTCTCGGCGGCAGCGGGATCGGGAAAAACAGCGGTGCTTGTGGCACGTATTATCCAAAGGATTCTCGACCCGCAGAATCCGGTTGATATCGACCGGCTTTTGGTTGTGACATTTACGAAGGCAGCGGCGGCGGAGATGCGGGAGCGTATCGGGGCTGCCATTGAGGCAGAATGTGAAAAAGATCCCCAAAACACGCATTTGCGCAGACAGTCGGCACTGATTCACAATGCCATGATCACAACGATTGACAGTTTCTGCCTTTTTGTGGTACGGAATCATTTTGAAGAGATCAGTCTGGACCCGAATTTCAGGATTGCAGATGAAGGAGAGATCCGGCTGTTGGAGCAGGACGTGCTGGAGCAGGTGTTTGAAGATAACTATGCGCGGCAGGAAAAGACGTTTCTTTCACTGATCGATGCCTATGCCGGAAAAAGAAACGACCACGGGGTGCGGGAGATGGTGGCAAAGATTTACCGGATGTCTTTGAGTAGTCCGTGGCCACTGGCGTGGATGAAAAAACTCACCGAACCGTATCAGGTGGAACATGCACAGGAACTGGTGCAGACAGAGATGCTTGAGGACATTGCGGAACATGCCAGGCTTTTGTTGTGTGACATGTGCACACAGATGACACAGGCACTGCAGTTGTGTAATGAGCCGGATGGACCGCAGGCATATGCAAAGACACTGGAAGCGGATCTGACGCAGCTGCAGCAGGCAGAAAATCTGCAGGGATATCTGCAGGTACAGACATTTTTAAATGGTCTGGTCTTTGGAAAATTGTCACCGATCCGCAAATTCTCCGGGGATGTCAAAAAAAAGGAAACGGTCATGGAGATCCGGTCGGATGTGAAAAAAGAAGTGGAAACGCTGCAGAAAAAATATTTTGCGATGGATCTGGAGACACTGCTTTTGCAGCAGAAACGCTTGTGTCCGTTTCTCGAAGAGCTGGTAAGGCTGGCACTTGAATATACACAGGCAATGGAAACGGCAAAACGAAAGAAGAGAATTGTTGACTTTGCCGATATTGAGCATTTTGCTCTGCGGATTCTCGTGGACGAAAAAACAAAGCAGCCACGGCATACCGCAGAAGAATTCCGCAGACATTTTGCAGAAATCATGATTGATGAGTATCAGGACAGCAACCAGGTACAGGAAGAGATCATGCGTGCGATTTCCATGGAGCCGGAAGGCGGGCATAATCTGTTTATGGTGGGAGATGTCAAGCAGAGCATCTATCGGTTCCGGCTTGCACGCCCCGAACTTTTTATGGATAAATATGCATCTTTTTCGACGGAAGAGAGTCTGCAGCAGAGAATTGATTTGCATATGAATTTTCGAAGCCGTGCACAGGTGCTTGATTTCTGTAATGATATCTTCTACAAAATTATGAGTCCGGATCTGGGACGGGTTGCGTATGACCGGGATGCGGCATTGTATTGCGGGGCAAAAAATTATGATGAGAATGCTAAAGGATTTAAACCGGAGATTTTGCTTTTGGATGAAAAAGACGAATTGCTTTCAGAGACAAAGAATCTGACAAAAGGACAGATGGAAGCGCATATGATTGCCACGCGTATTGCGGATATGAAGCAGCACATGCAGGTGACGGATAAGGAGAGTGGACAGCTTCGGCCGCTGCGCTATTCCGATATTGTCATTCTGCTTCGAAGTTTAAAAGACTACGGAACGGATTTTGTGCAGGTTCTGCAGGGAGCGGGGATACCGGCATATGTGGAGTCTTCGACCGGATATTTTTCGGCATCGGAAGTACAGACGGTGCTGGCAATGCTGCGGATTCTGGATAATCCCTATCAGGATATTCCGATGGCGGCGGTTCTTCGGTCTCCCCTGGTGGGACTGGATGAGGAAGAGATGGCACAGATTCGTGTGGAAAATCCGGAGTGTTCGTTTGCGGAAGCTGCAATGCATGCCATGCAGGATGCCACGGAGGGCGCACTTTATGACTTTTACCGGATGTATCGTAAACTGCGGGGAAAACAGGATCTGCCGATCCATGAACTGATCCAGAAGATTCTGCAGCTTAGCGGATATGGAAATTATGCGGCGGCATTGCCAGCGGGGGAGCGCCGTGCGGCAAATCTTGCAATGCTGGTGGAAAAAGCGGTTGATTACGAGAAAACAAGCTACCGGGGATTGTTTCATTTTCTGCGTTATATCGATAAGCTTCAGAAATATGAAGTGGATTTCGGGGAGGCAGATACCACAGGAGAAAATGCCAATGTTGTCCGCGTGATGACCATTCATAAGAGTAAGGGACTGGAGTTTCCGGTCGTTTTTGTGTCCGGTCTGGGAAGAAAAATGAATCAGATGGATGCCAGTGACCGGCTGGTGGTACATCCGGATTTAGGCCTTGGAATCTGTGAGATTTCCGGGCAGCCCAGAGTGAAAAAAAACAGTGTGTTCCGGTCGGAGATTGCAGACCGGATCCGCAGGGAAAATCTTGGAGAGGAACTGCGCGTATTGTATGTGGCACTGACGAGAGCCAAAGAAAAACTGGTTTTGACCGGAATGATCAAAGATGCCCCAAAAACGTTTTCCGGATATACCGGAAATGTACTTCCGGGGAAGCCGGTCAGTTACCGGCAGAGGGTCCGGGCAGCCAGTTACCTGGACTGGATTCTTCCGGCCATGCTTTCTTATCCGCAGAAATATACGCTCGATGTGGTTCCACCGGAAAAAATTGTATGGGAAGAGGTGGAACAGGCGGCAGACAGCAGGGAAAATTATGAGGAACTTCTGCAGCATATCGATCATGCGAAACCGGAACTGCTTCAGCAGTATGACCAGTGGTTTTCCTACCGTTACCCATATCAGAGTGAGGCCGGCAAAAAAAGTAAATATTCGGTTTCGGAACTGAAGCATGCATCGCTTGTCTTACAGTATGACAGGTCCGAGGGAGAAGCCGTGGTGCCGGATTTTCTGCAGGAAGACCGTGAAGTGTATGTTCCGGACTTTGCAAGAGAAGAGGACAGAGAGTATCCGGCAGCTGAAAACGTAAATCAGGGTGCTATGCGGGGAACCGCGGTGCACCGGGTGATGGAATGTCTGGATTTTGCTGCGATTGCAGATATAGATACCTCTGATGCGGGAGCAGTTTGTGCATTTGTGAAACAGGAACTGGACCGGATGCTTGCAAACGGACAACTGCCGGGGGAATGGTATGCGCTTGTTATTCCGGAAATGATCGAAGCGTTTGTGGAAAGTCCGATTGCTCCCCGGATGGCAGCAGCAGCTGTGCGTGGGGATCTGTACCGGGAGCGACCGTTTGTGATGCAGCATCAGATGGAGGCATCCGGCGGGACGGTGCTGGTACAGGGAATCATAGATGTTTTCTGGATGGAAAATGATAAAATTATTTTGCTGGATTACAAGACGGACCGGGTAAAACAGGCGCAGGAACTTTTGATGCGCTATCAGACACAGCTTCAGCTGTATGCAGATGCATTAAGCCGTGTATTTTCTACGGATACAAAAAAAATGGTGGCGGAAGAAAAACTCATCTATTCGTTTCACCTGAAGGAGGTTGTCACATTATGAGTCGAATTGTACTTGCCTCTGCGTCACCGCGGAGAAAAGAGCTGCTCGAACAGATCGGACTGGAATTTGAAATCTGTCCGGCGAAGGGTGAAGAAGTCATTACTGCTGGTTCTGTGGATGGGGCAGTGTTAGAACTTTCTAGTCAGAAAGCGGAAGAAGTGGCCGCAGGAATTCTTTCCTACAATGAAATCCATCCGGAGCTGGTTACGCCGCAGGACATTCTGGTGATCGGGGCCGATACGGTGGTTGCCTGTGATGGAAATATTCTCGGGAAACCGCGGGATGAAGCGGATGCAGCCCATATGCTTTCGATGCTGTCCGGACATACCCACAGCGTATACACGGGAGTAACGCTTGTTTTTATTGATAAAAACGGCAGAACCGGGGAAACTTCATTTTATGAGAAAACAGATGTCTGCATGTATCCTTTGGATGACGCGGAAATCCGGCGCTATATTGCCGGCGGAGAGCCGATGGATAAGGCGGGAAGCTATGGAATTCAGGGACAGGCAGCTGCTTTTGTGAAGGAAATCCATGGTGATTATAACAATGTGGTGGGACTTCCGGTGGGGCGGTTATATCAGGAACTGAAAAAACTGGGAGTCATGGAGTGGAATTAAGGGATTGTCACAGAGAAATTCCTTCGTTATAATAATAGAAAGTGATTCACAGGGAGGAAAAAGGTATGAACGAATACGATGAGGAGATTTTACATTATTTTCTGGAACACCAGACACAACTTTTCCCAGAGGCGGTAGCGGAAAGCCCGGAGGAAGCAGAAGAGTTTCTGGAGGACTGCATGGCGGTTGTCTGCAAAAATATAAAAGAAGTGCGGGATTATTTTGATGACGCGGGGATGGATGTCGCCGGAATGAGTGAGGAAGAATTGTTAGAGGCGAGTGAGGTTTTTGCAATTCCCGATGGTCGCTTTCTTGTCGTAGAAGGATAAAACGGTATGAAAAAAAAGAGATGGAAACTGGCGGGGATTTTTCTTATGGCAGCGCTTACGGTACCGTCACTCGGAGGCTGTAAGGTTGGAAATACACAGATTCGCCTGTCGTCAGGGCAGCTGAGAAACCATAATGCCATTGTGTGGATCAATGATCATAAATATGATATTAGATATGCAAAACTGTATTTGTGCAATTACCGCAACCTGTATGGAAAAGCGTACGGAACGGATCTGTGGGAATCCTATGATGCGGATTTAGAACAGTATGTCAAGGATGTGACGATTCAGGAACTGACACATATTGCATGTATGGATATTCTGGCAGAAAATCAGGACATGCATCTGAGTGAGCAGGAAAAGAAACAGGCAGCACGTGCGGCAAAAGAATATTACCAGTCACTTACGGAGGAAGAAAAAACGTTCATCGGTCTGTATGAGAGAGAGATCCGTACAGCATATGAAGAGTATGCACTGGCAGAAAAGCTGTATCATGCGCTGACACAGGGAACCGATGAGGAGGTCAGTGATGATGAAGCGAGAGTGGTCCGGGTACAACAGATCTATGTAAAAGAAAAAGAAGCACTGCGTGCGGTGCAGGAAAATCTTGCATCAGGAGATGATTTTGCCTCGGTTGCGAGTGCTTACAATCAGTCGAGGGAGTTTGAGCGCACCATTGCGCGTGGAGTTTATCCACAGGATATGGAGGAGATCGTGTTTAATCTCGATGACGGAGCGTGTTCCGATGTGATTGTGGCAGATGACGGGTATTATATCATCCGCTGTCTGAACAAATTCGAAAAAGATCTGACGGAGGAAAACAAGGAAAAAATCCGTGTAAAGAAAAAAAAAGAACGATTTGAAAACGAGTACCAGACGTTTGTGAAGAATTCCACGTTTTGCTTAAATGATAATCTGTGGGACGATGTGACGTTAAAAGATGTGTCCGGCATCGGGACGGATTCTTTTTTCAGCACATATGAGAAATATTTTACAACAGGAGAAAATACAGAGACAACATGAAATGGGAATTTGATATTTTATATGCACTGCAGAAGATTCATCAGCCGGTTCTTGACCATATCATGACAGGACTCTCCACGATAGGAAATGCCGGTATTTTCTGGATTGTACTTGGCCTTGCGCTTTGTATTCCGAAGAAATACCGAAAAATTGGAATCCAGATGGTGATATCCATGGCAATTACGTTTATCATTGGAAATCTGATCCTGAAAAATCTGATCGCAAGACAAAGACCCTGCTGGCTGGATACACAGATTGCCCTGCTCATAAAAAGCCCAAAGGATTATTCCTTTCCGTCCGGGCATTCCATGAACGGATTTGCTGCATCTATCGCACTTTTATGTAATGATAAAAAGCTTGGAATTCCGGCAGTGATTTTAGCATCACTGATTGCGTTTTCCAGACTGTATCACTTTGTTCATTTTCCGACCGATGTAATGGTGGGAATTTTAATCGGTACGACCGTGGCAATTCTGGTGCATGCGGGTTATCTGAGAGGGAGCCGCAGACATTTTTCGTAATTTTTAATATCATAGAAGCAAAAAACTCCGAAGCATACAGCTTCGGAGTTTTTCGTACCATTTTTTATTTGGTTAACAGTAACATGATATCGTTGCTTCGCTTTACGAACTTTGTCATAGCCTCTGCGGACAATGGCTGGTTGGAAAGCATGGCCAGATCATAGAGCTGTTCTGCAAACATGCCGGAATGTTCGGAATCTTTGTGTTCGAACAGATATTTTACCAGAGCGTTGTTTGCATTTAAAGTCAGAGTCTGGTCTGCTGCAAACATATTCGGGTCCATACCGCCCATACCGCCGGCTGCGTACATCTTCATCATATCCTGCATACGTCTGCCCTGTTCGGAGAGTGTGAGGATAGAGGCAACATCCGCATCCTTTAAGCTTTCTACTTTTACCGTAAGCTTATCGTTGTTCAGTGTCTTTTTGAACAGATCGGAAAGGGTATTGGTTTCCTCGGTCAGATCTGCTGCATCATCGGATTTTAAGGCATCTGTGACATCTGCATCAATACGCTTGAACTGATAGTGCTCGTTGCGCTGCTCTAACTGTGTGATGAAGGAAGTATCGATGTTGTGATCGAGGATTACGGCATTCATGCCCTGTTCCTTGAACATCTTGATGTATTGTCCCTGCTGAGCCTTGTCTGTTACATAGTAGATCGTGCTGCGTTCCGGCTCTTTTTCTTCCTCCTTTGCATCGTCTGACTTGGATTCTTCCGTCTTTGCATCTTCGGTCGTCTTTTCGTCGTCTTTCTTTTCGTCCTCAACAGGAACGAGAAGTTCCGGAAGTGTCTGATACTTGTCATTGATATCCTTAAAGAGGATATAATCATTCATCTTGTCACAGAACTTTGTATCTTTTAAGCAGCCGTATTTGATAAACGGGCTGATATCATCCCAGTATTTTTCGTAGTTTTCTTTCTCTGTCTTGCACATGCCGATGAGCTTGTCAGCCACTTTCTTGGTAATGTACTCGGAAATTTTCTTGACAAAACCGTCATTCTGCAGCGCAGAACGTGATACGTTCAGAGGCAGATCCGGACAGTCGATAACGCCTTTTAAGAGCATTAAGAATTCCGGAATGACTTCTTTGATATTATCTGCGATAAATACCTGATTGTTGTAAAGTTTGATGGTTCCTTCAATGGAATCATACTCGGTATTGATCTTCGGGAAATAGAGGATACCTTTTAAATTGAACGGATAATCCATATTCAGATGGATCCAGAACAGAGGCTCTTTGTAATCCATAAATACCTTGCGGTAAAATTCCTTGTAATCCTCATCGGTACATTCACTTGGATTTTTGGCCCAGAGAGGATTGGTATCGTTGAGTGGTACCGGACGTTTTACAATCTTTACCTTGTCCTTGGCCGGAGAAACTTCTACGATTTCTTTTTCGCCCTTGTCGTTTTCTTTTTCCTCAGTCTTGGCCTCTTCGTGGATTTCTTCAATCACTTTATCGGTATCTTTTACATCTTCCTTGTCGATCGTTTCATATTCTTCCGGGGCATTGGCCTTGGAAAGATAGATCTCGGTTGGCATGAAAGAACAGTATTTTTCAATGACTTCTCTTGCACGGTATTCGTTGGCAAATTCCAGACAATCCTCATTTAAGAAAAGTGTGATTTCTGTACCAACGGTTGTTTTGTCGCCGTCTTTCATATCAAATTCGGTACCGCCATCGCAGGACCAGTGAACAGCAGAAGCACCTTCTTTATAAGAAAGGGTATCAATCGTTACTTCATCTGCAACCATAAATGCGGAGTAAAAACCAAGTCCGAAATGACCGATAATCTGATCGTCATTGGATTTATCTTTGTATTTCTCGATGAAATCCGTTGCACCGGAAAATGCAATCTGGTTGATATATTCTTCTACTTCATCGGCAGTCATTCCAAGACCGTTATCGATAAATGTTAAGGTTTTTTCTTCCGGGTTTACGATGACCTGAATCTTTGCTTTATAATCAGCAGGAAGGGAATATTCTCCCATCATGTCCAGTTTCTTTAATTTGGTAATCGCATCGCAACCGTTGGAAATCAGCTCACGATAGAAGATATCATGATCTGAATATAACCATTTCTTGATAATCGGAAACAGGTTGTCGCTGTCGATGGATAATGATCCGTGTTTATTTGCCATATGTTATACATCTCCTTTGTTTTCATTCACAAATGTTCGCTAATGAAAATGATAAAACCAGTTTTGTAAAAAGTCAATAGAAAATCAGCACTCTTTTTGAACGAGTGCTAACAATGAACGCGAAAATGCCGGAAAATAGCGTGTTGGTGCATTTCTAAAAACTTTCTAAACTGTAGACACTTCTTTTAAATCATGTTACTATTTATGCAGAACAGGTGATCGCGAAACTCTTTCCCGATCGCTTATTTAATGCAAAATAAGAAAAGGAGTATTACATATGTTAAAAGAAGGCGTAAAAGGAACACAGGAAATTATGGTAACAGAGGAAAACACCGCAAAAGTTATGGGAAGCGGTGCCCTGGATGTATTTGCAACCCCTGCAATGATCGCATTGATGGAAAAGACTGCATGGGAGAGTGTACAGCCGTATTTAGAGGAGGGAAGCGGAACGGTAGGAACGTTAATGAATGTAAAACATGTGGCAGCTTCCCCGGTGGGCATGAAAATTACCTGTGAAACCGAACTGACGAAAGTAGATGGCAGAGCACTGACGTTTTCTGTAAAAGCTTTTGATGAGGCAGGACTGATCGGAGAGGGCGAGCATGAGCGTTTTATTGTATATAATGAAAAATTCCAGGCAAAAGCCGATGCAAAGCTGGAAAAATAATGTTATACGATAAAGATATCCGTGAACCTCTGGCATTTTATCTGGAAGAAATTTACGGGAAAAACAGAATCCTTGAGGAACAGGTGATGGGGCAGTCACGGGCGGATATGGTCATGGTGGTACACGATGCCCTCTACGGAATTGAGATCAAGAGTGATGCGGACAGTTATGCACGGCTGGATCGCCAGGTGAAAGATTACAACTTATATTATGACTATGATCTGGTCGTGGTCGGAACCCGGCATGCGGCACATATTAAGGAACATGTCCCGGAATGGTGGGGGATCATTACGGTGGAACAGGTAGGGGATCAGGTTGATTTTTATATGCTGCGGGAGCCGCAGAGTAACCCACAGATGGACTGGAACTGTAAAATAGAGATTTTGTGGCGGCCGGAACTGGCGCATATCCAGGAACTGAACGCGATGCATGCATATAAGCAGAAAAGCAAGCGGTTTGTGGCCGATAAAATTGTCGAGACAGTTCCGAAAGAAACGCTGGCAGTCCAGCTCTCGGAAGAACTGTTCGAGCGGGATTATACAAAAATCTGGGAGACGATCCAGAACTTTCGAAAGGAAAACGGACAAAAACTGCGTCGGAGACGAAGAAGACGGAAAACAAAAAAACAGGCGTAAAGCGGGCAGAAACAGGAAAAGAATATGTCGGCAAATGTCGAAAAACGGATGACGCTCTCTGAAATTGGTGGTATAATAGTACCAGATATGGGGAAGGAAAAAGAACAGGGGTGCGACTATGAAGATAGCAGTATTTGCGACAGGATGGAACGGTGAGTACCTGCGTGATATGTATCACGGTCTGGAAAATTCACAGAAAGAATTCCATGACTCCATACATCTGTATGCAAGTTTTGGAAGACTGGGATCAGGAGACAGTTTTAATAAGTCAGAGTTTGATTTTTTTGAACTGGCAGATATGGAGGCGTACGATGGATTTTTGTATCCGAGTACCACGATCAAAGAAGGAGATGTCAAGCAGCGGTTACTCGAACGGATCATAGAAAGTAAAAAGCCCTGTGTATCTCTGGAAGAGGAGATTCCCGGGCTTTCTTTTGTCGGAATCAATCAGAGCAAAGCCATGCGGCAGATCGTGCGGCATCTTGCCGGGGTTCATGGAATCCGGACATTTGGTTTTATTAACGGGATGAAAGATACCTATGAGGCGCAGATGCGTCAACAGGGGGTAGAGTCCAAAATTCGGGAACTGGGGCTTTGTCTTATGCCGGAATGGGTGGATTATGGAAATTATGAGTACCGCTCTGGGGAAACATATGCCAGAAAAATGATTGCAGCATATGAGGCAGGGGAGGAACTCCCACAGGCGGTTATCAGCGCAAATGATCTGATGGCGGCAGCTTTTTTGCAGACCATAAAAGGAACTGCGCTCGAGGGAAAGATACCAATCACAGGGTTTGACCGGTATTTTGACGGGGAATGTTTCAGCCCGACGATGACAACTATTGAACGGCCGAGAGACCAGGTGGCATATGAAGCTGTCAGGCTTCTGCACGAACTGCATGAAAAGGCAGATGGAAAGCTGGTACACAGGGAACTTTCCTACCGGTTTTTTATCGGGAATACCTGTGGCTGCACAAAGCATGTCCCATTTGATACGGAATCGTTCCGTAACCGGATTTTCTGGAAAAATCTGCAGGAATATGACGCAAAATCCAAACTCGATTCCATGCAGGAATGGGTAACCAGCCGGATCTCTTTAGAAGAGATCATGGATGCGACGGGGAGATTCTTAGATCTGGTCGGGGCAGGAAGAGGGCAGATCTTTTTGACGGATGATCTGTTTTCCCAGGAAGCCAAAAGTTATCGAAGCTGTAAGAGAGAAGTACTTAACTGGTGCAATGAAAAGAACCGGACAGAAGAAGGCGGGGTACAGGTGTTTATGCCACTGCATTATCAGCTGCACCGGATGGGATACTGTATGGTGGCTGGTGTGGATGAGATGTTTAGGACAGGAATTCTGGAAACCTTTTTCCGCAATATCTGTTATGCACTGGAAAATTATATCCAGCGGAAGCAGTATCAGGAAGTAAATCTGAAACTGCAGAAGTTGTACCGGATCGATCAGCTGACGGGAATTTATAACCGTTTTGGAATGGAAGATCTGGGACAGAAGTTTTATGAGAAAAATTGTGAGTATCATGTCAATACAAAGTTTATATTCTGCGACATCAACCGCTTAAAATACATCAACGATACGTATGGACATAAAGCCGGTGACTGGGTCATCCGAAAGACGGGGGAAGCGCTTGGAAGGCTTACCGCGGAAGACAGTCTGCCGTTTCGGTTTGGCGGTGATGAATTTTTACTGCTGACGAGAGAAGAGTCCGGGATCACTGCGGAATCCATCCGTCAGAGTATTGCGGCGGTATGCAAGGAAGAACCATCCCCGATCCGGGAGCCTTTAGAGGCCAGTATCGGTGTGATTCTTGCCCCGTGGGACAGTGAGTATAATATGGATGTATATCTGAATCAGGCAGATGAGGCAATGTATGAAGAAAAGAAAATGTATCATGAAAAATATGGAGACCGGCGCAGAAAATAAAAATCAACAGACTGCCATCTATGTGATGACGCATAAGGCATTTACGCCGCCACCGGACCCGTTGTATATTCCACTTCATGTGGGAAGAGCGGCGGCTTTGTCATACAGCAGGGATGAGAAATCGTCCCCGCTGTCTTTTTGTGTGGGAGATAATACCGGAGATCACATTTCCGAAAAAAACTGTTATTACAGTGAACTGACGGGAATGTACTGGGTATGGAAAAACTCCCATGCAAAGGTAGTTGGTACCTGCCATTACCGCCGGTATCTTTTAAATGAGCAGGGAAAATTGTTTACAGAGGCACAGATTCTTTCTCTGCTGCAGCAGTATGATGTGATCACAACGAAAGAACTGCAGCTGAATTTTTCTTATTATGAGGGATTTGCTTCTCACCACAAGATTTTATATCTGGACGAAACAGCCCGTGTGATACAGGAGATTTATCCGGATTATGCGGCGGATTTTCAGCAGCTGGTGCAGCAAAAGCACACCTATTTCGGAAATATGCTGATTGCAAAAAAAGAAGTTTATGATGCTTATATGGAATGGCTGTTTTCTATTTTATTTGAAGTGGAGCGGCGCGTGAAAGTGGAAGAAGAGGATTCTTATCACCGGAGAATTTTCGGATTCATTTCGGAGTTTTTACAGTATGTCTGGATCAGGCACAACAGGCTGCGGGTGTATGCGTGTATGGTAGGCATGCTGGGAGAAAAAGCAGAGATTGCAGAAGTCCGGTGCCGGCTGGCGGAATATTTTGACCGGGCAGATGTGGATGGAGCAAAGGCATATTTTTTGCAGGCAAAAAAAGAACGGCCGGATCTTCTGATGGAAGCATCGGATATCACCGGAGAACTTCATCTGTGTATGGAAGTGATTGCCATAGCAGGCTTAGAGCAGCAGGCATACGGTAAAAATCTTCTGACCCGTGTGCGTGGATTCCGGAATCTGATGCAGTACTGCAATAACCTGAACCGGTATGTACTGCAGAAAAAACAGGAGATCCCGGATGCCGGTCTGCAGGAGTGGGAAGAAGAAAATGAGGTAACTCCGGTTGCCAGACAGGTCGCAGAACAGGTGATGCATGCGTCTGAGGCGGAGGCATCTGTGGTACACCGGCTGCAAAATCAATTGACAAAATAAAAAACATCAATAAAATTGCTTAAATTTAATCATTTCCAAATGAGAGATTATGTGTTAAAATTACTCATTGAAATTGATAATATTTAATGTTGGAAAAGAGGAAACATCATGAAAAATTTTGACAAGTATGAAAGACAGTATTTTCTTCCTCCAGTCTGCGAATACGACTGGGCCAAAAAAGATTACATAGAGAAAGCACCAATCTGGTGTTCCGTGGACCTGCGTGACGGTAACCAGGCACTGATCGAGCCGATGAGCCTTGACGAGAAGCTGGAGTTTTTCCAGATGCTCGTGGATATCGGATTTAAGGAAATTGAAGTTGGATTCCCGGCAGCATCAGAAACAGAGTTTATTTTTATGCGTACGCTGATTGAGCGGGATATGATTCCGGATGATGTGACCGTTCAGGTACTGACACAGGCGCGTGAGCATATCATTAAAAAAACATTTGAGGCAGTTAAAGGGGCTCCGCATGCAGTTATTCATCTGTACAATTCCACTTCTGTGGCACAGCGGGAGCAGGTGTTTAAAAAAGACAAAGAGCATATCATGCAGCTGGCTGTGGATGGTGCAAAGCTGTTAAAGAGACTTGCCAGTGAGACAGAGGGAGATTTCTCTTTTGAGTACAGTCCGGAAAGTTTCCACGGAACCGAAGTGGATTACGCAGTAGATGTCTGCAATGCCGTTCTGGATGTATGGGAGCCGGATGCCGCACACAAGGCAATTATCAATATCCCGGCAACTGTTGAGACTGCAATGCCGCATGTTTTTGCAACACAGATCGAATATGTAAGCAAGCATCTGCACCACAGAGAAAATGTGGTACTCAGTCTTCATCCGCACAACGACAGAGGCTGCGGTGTCAGTGATGCTGAGCTGGGACTTCTGGCAGGAGCAGACCGTATCGAAGGCACGCTGTTTGGAAACGGAGAGCGTACCGGAAATGTCGATATCATTACGCTTGCCATGAACATGTTTTCTTATGGCGTTGACCCGAAACTGGACTTTGCAGATATGCCACGCATCCGTGAGACGTATGAGCGTCTGACGAGAATGCATGTCCATGAGCGTTCTCCGTATGCCGGAGATCTTGTCTTTTCTGCGTTCTCCGGTTCCCATCAGGATGCGATTGCAAAGGGAATGGCCTGGAGAGAAGAAAAGAAATTAAAGACATGGACGGTTCCGTATCTGCCGATCGATCCGATGGATGTGGGAAGAACTTACGATGCCGATGTTATCCGTATCAACAGCCAGTCCGGAAAGGGAGGAATCAGTTATATCTTAAAGCAGAATTTCTCCATTTCTCTGCCACAGGCAATGAAAGAAGAAGTCGGATATGCAGTGAAACAGGTATCGGATGAAGAACACAAGGAACTTTCTCCACAGTGGGTATATGAGATCTTTGAAGAAAACTATATGAACAAAATGCCGTACTTTACAATCGATGCTTGCCATTTCAAGCAGAATGATGGTATTATGGCAGAGACAGAAATTAACTTTGGCGGAAAGAAGACCATCGTCGATGCAAACGGAAACGGTCGTCTGGACGCCGTGAGCAACACAATCAAGCAGTTCTTCGGTATCAGCTACGAACTTTCTACCTATGAAGAACATGCATTGTCCCATGGATCTTCTTCTAAGGCAATCGCCTATGTGGGCATTACCTGTGAAGGAAAGAATTACTGGGGTGTCGGTATGGATGAGGATATTATCAAAGCGTCCATCCATGCACTGACAGTTGCTGTAAATAAATTACCGCAGATTGCACAAAATGATGGCGCACAGGATGAGCGTCTGACTGCGATGCTTAACTTTATCCAGAACAATTATCAGGGAGTAACACTTGAAAGCATGGCAGCACAGTTTCATTTGTCAGAGCCTTATATCTCCAAATATATCAAGGATAAATCAGGCAAGACATTTGGAGAGCACGTAGCCCATATTCGTATGAAACGTGCCAAGACTCTGCTGAAAAACGGTAATATGACGGTTGAAAATATTGCGGATGTTGTCGGATATCCGAGTGTTGAGCATTTTAACCGTACCTTTAAAAAATGCTTTGACAGGACTCCGTTGCAGTACCGCAATGAGAGCCGCGAGAAAAAATAAAAAGCCGGAGGTGGCGTCGAATGTATGATGTAATTATTATTGGAGCAGGACCGGGTGGAATTTTTTCTGCCTATGAGCTCATGAAGCAGGATGAAAATTTAAAGATTGCAGTGTTTGATGCAGGACATTCTTTGGAACAGAGACATTGTCCGATTGATGGGGAAAAGGTAAAGAGCTGTATCAGCTGCAAGACCTGTGCAATCATGAACGGATTTGGCGGAGCCGGAGCCTTTTCGGATGGTAAATACAACATCACCAATGATTTCGGCGGTACGTTATATGAATATATCGGCAGACAGAAAGCACTTGAACTGATGAAATATGTGGATACCATCAATATGTCCCACGGTGGGGAGGGTACCAAAATGTACTCCACGGCGGGCACAGATTTAAAAAAAGTGTGTCTGCAGAATAAGCTGAAGCTTCTGGATGCATCGGTTCGTCATCTGGGCACGGATGTCAATTATGTGGTGCTGAAAAATCTCTATGACGAGATGAAGGAACACATGGACTTTTTCTTTGATACCCCGGTGGAGAAGATTCAGGTCAAAGAGGACGGTTACACAGTTTCGGCAAAAGATGCAGAATATGCGTGCAGAAAATGTATCGTGTCGGTTGGACGAAGCGGAAGCAAGTGGATGGAAACCGTCTGTGAGGATCTGGAAATTCCTACCAAATCCAACCGTGTGGATATCGGTGTGCGGGTAGAACTTCCGGCAGTGATCTTTTCCCATCTGACCGATGAACTTTATGAGAGCAAGATTGTTTACCGTACGGAAAAGTTTGAGGATAATGTCCGTACGTTCTGTATGAATCCATACGGTATCGTGGTAAATGAAAATACCAATGGTATTGTGACGGTAAACGGACACAGCTATGACAGCCCGGATCTTCGCACAGAAAATACAAACTTTGCACTTTTGGTTGCCAAACATTTTTCGGAGCCGTTTAAAGACAGCAATGGATATGGTGAGAGTATTGCGCGGTTATCCAATATGCTGGGTGGTGGCGTGATTGTACAGCGGTTCGGTGATCTGGTACGTGGACGACGCAGTAATCAGAAGCGTATCGAGGAGGGGCTTGTGACACCGACACTTTCCGCAACACCGGGAGATTTAAGTCTGGTTCTTCCGAAGCGAATCTTAGACGGTATCATGGAGATGATCTATGCGCTCGATAAGATTGCACCGGGTACCGCAAACGATGATACCCTGCTGTATGGTGTGGAAGTAAAATTCTATAATATGGAAGTAGAGCTGGATGAGAATCTGCAGAGCCGGTATCCGGGACTTTATATCATCGGAGATGGCAGTGGCGTGACTCATTCTTTGTCCCATGCGTCAGCCAGTGGGGTTTATGTCGCAAGACACATTTTAGAAAGTGAAGGAAAAGCTATTTGATTACGATATTTACGGCTCTTTATCCGGAAGCAAAGGAACTGATCCGGGCGCTTTCTTTGAAAAAAGACATGACACAGAATCATTTTCAGGTGTTTTCGGATGAGAAAAATCAAATACAGATTGTCATTACCGGGGCATCCGCGATTGCGGCGGCCACGGCAGTGGCAGAGTGTTCGACCAGAAGAGAACCGGATAGCGGGGATTTTCTGATCAATTATGGGAGCTGTGCCGGCAGGAAAAATATTCCTGTCGGCACTGTTTCGCTTTGTAACAAACTGACGCAAACGGTAGACGGACGTACATTTTATCCCGATATTTTATACCGGCATCCGTTTGAGGAAGCAGAACTATACAGTTTTCCCGCGGTACAGGACCGGGAATCTTTCCAACAGTTTTTGGATAAAGATGCCGGGGCGGGGGACAGAGGAAAAGAGATCCTGGTGGATATGGAGGCTGCTGCAATATATCAGGCAGGAAACTATTACTATGCACCGCACCAGATGCTGTTTCTCAAGGTAGTAACTGATCATGGAACAACACAGGAGCCGCAGAGTGCCGGGAGTGCAGAACATTTTTCACAGATCATGGACCGGGCAGCAGAAGAGGTTTTAACATTTATCCGGCAGCTTCTGACAATGCAGGAAAAAAACAGCAGGCAGGAGAGTATGCAGGAAGCATTTAGAAGCCAGGTAGAAGAACAGGCAAAGCTGTGGCAGGAGGCATTGCATGGTTCTGAAACCATGAAAGCGCAGATCCGGCAGATGATTTTGTATCATTCACTCTGCGAAGCAAAAGAAGCATCCGGGAAGCAAACCATGTCCGGATGGTACCGGGAATATGAACAGGCAGGCCGGCTGCCGGCAAAAGACAAACGGGAAGGAAAGAGGATTCTTGAAGAACTTAGAGCACGTGTGTTATAATACACGGTTTTCCCATATTTATGTGGAACGCCGCATCCGCAATCATCCGCGTACGGAACAGATCCTTTTGCGGTTTCCACAGGCACAGATTGTGGAGATTGAACATTACAAGGATGTATTTAACCGGCATGGGCAGGACGGTGTCCGGCAGCATCAGGCACAGGCTCTCATTCTGGCAGAAAAAACCGATCATTTTTTTTATAAAGGAGCACCGGTCTGTCAGGATTTTGGCAATACCAATTTTTATTACTGTTCCACAATGATGAACTGCATCTATGATTGCAGCTACTGTTATCTTAAGGGAATGTATCCGTCCGGTCATATGGTGCTTTTTGTAAATATCGAAGATTACCTGGAAGAACTTGACCATATTCTGAAGACACAGAATATGTATGTGTGCATTTCTTATGATGCGGATCTGCTTGCCATGGAGGCTGTGACAGGATATGTCAGACTCTGGAGTGCATATGCTGCAAAACATGAAAACTTAAAGCTGGAAATCCGGACAAAATGTGCCGGCCATGCGATGTGGGATCTGCCCTGTCTGTCCAATGTGATCTATGCGTTTACCTTGTCTCCGCAGAAGATGATAGATGCGTTTGAGAAAGAAACACCTTCGGCGTTTGCACGCATAGTCTGTGCCGCGGAGGGACTTAAAAAAGGATTTCCGGTGCGCCTGTGCTTTGATCCGATGCTGTATCTGCCGTCCTGGAAGACCGATTATCTGCAATTGCTAAGTCAGATTGACCGTATTTTTGGTGACCGTATGTTGCATGACGGCTGGGAGAAACTGGTTGATGTAAGTGTGGGAACGTTCCGGATTTCACAGGAATATATGAAAAAACTCCGGCGGGTAGAACCTTTTGCACCAGCGGTACAGTATCCTTATGTCAATTGCAACGGGGTATATCAGTATCCACCGGAATTATTAAAGGAAATGGAAAGTTTTATGATCACGGAATTAACACAGAGAATGAACAAGGAGAACATATATCATGAGTAAGGCAGCGATTGTAACCGGTGCCAGTTCCGGAATCGGACTGGCAATCAGCCGGGTACTCTGTGAGAAAGGGTATGAAGTCTACGGATTTGGACGGGATTTTGCAAAAGAACAGACAAGGGAATTTGTAGAGCAGACCGCGGCATTTCATCCGGTAGAAGGCGATTTATTAGAAGAACAGAAATTATGCGATGCGGTGAAAGAGATCACAAAAACGGCAGACATTGAGGTACTTGTCAATGCGGCCGGGGTTGGTCATTATGGTCTGCATGAGGAACTGACTCCCAAAAAGATACAGGCCCTGGTCCGTACAAACCTGGAGATTCCACTGCTTCTGACGAACCGGTTGCTTCGGGTGCTGAAGAAAAATCATGGATATATCATCAATATCTCGTCCGTGACGGCCAAGCAGAGCAGTCCGCATGGCTGTGCCTATGCGGCAACCAAGGCGGGACTGTCCAGCTTCGGAAAGAGTCTGTTTGAGGAAGCACGCAAGTACGGTGTCAAGGTGACAACGATTCATCCGGACATGACAGATACCAATCTGTACCGGGATGCGGATTTTACCTGTGGGGAGGAGCCGGAAAGTTATCTGCTGCCGGATGAAGTGGCAAAGGCGGTTGCCTATGTGCTTGACCAGCGGGAGGGCATGGTTGTGCCGGAGATTACGCTGCGGCCGCAGCTGCACCGCATTGCAAGAAAGTAGGATGAAAATGGGAAAAGAATTAAGTATACGAACTGCATCTGCGGAAGATGCCGCAGGATTGCTGGAAATTTACCGGCCTTATGTAGAACATACGGCGATCACATTTGAATATGAGGTCCCGACCGTCGGAGAGTTTGAGGAAAGGATCGCGAATACATTAAAACGGTATCCGTATCTGGTGGCGGAAAAAGACCATGAGATGGTCGGATATGCCTATGTCAGTCCGTTCAAAGAGCGGGCAGCTTATGACTGGTCGGTGGAGACGTCCATCTATGTACGCAAAGAGGCAAAGCAGCAGGGCATTGGACGCAGATTGTATGACAGACTGGAACAGATTTTACGGCAGCAGGGGATTTTAAATGCCAATGCCTGTATTGCCTATCCGCAGATCGAGGACGAATATCTGACAAAAGACAGTGTCCGGTTTCACGAAAAGCTGGGATATGAAATGGTGGGAACCTTTCATCAGTGTGGATATAAATTCGGCCGCTGGTATGATATGGTCTGGATGGAAAAGATGATCGGGGAGCACAGAAATGACCAGCCGGCGATGATTCCGTTTCCGGAGATTGGAGACCGGATAGGATGAAAGTGACAATCGCACAGACACTGCAGCATTATGAGAAGAAAAACCTGCCGAAAGATATTTGTGCCGGAATTATCATTATGGCCGTTTCCATCCCGATTTCCATGGGATATGCGCAGATTGCCGGTCTTCCGGCGGTATACGGTCTGTATGGATCGGTGTTTCCGATCCTGTTGTTTGCACTGTTTTCGACTTCACCACAGTTCATTTTTGGTGTGGATGCAGCTCCGGCGGCACTGATCGGAGGAGCGCTGATTGATCTGCACATAGAAAGCGGTTCAGAAGCAGCACTTAAAGTTGTGCCGGTCCTGACTCTGTTTGTGGCCGTGTGGCTTCTGGCATTTTATCTGATGAAAGCGGGAAAACTCGTGAATTACATATCTGCACCGGTGATGGGCGGTTTTATTACCGGAATCTGCACGACGATTATTCTCATGCAGGTACCGAAACTGTTTGGCGGGACTGCGGGCACCGGAGAACTTTTGGAGCTGGCCGGACATATCGGAAATACACTTGGACAGATCCATGTTCCGTCCCTTATAATGGGTGTGATTGCACTGGTAATTCTGCTGGCGGCAAAGAAACTGATACCAAAATTTCCGATGGCGGTCGTACTGATGGCGGTTGGAGCACTTATGACAAAGTTTCTTCCGGTCAGGGAGTGGGGCATACAGACATTAAGTGCTGTGCAGACGGGACTTCCGCGGTGGAAGGCGGTGGATCTGTCTACAGTGCCGCTTAAAGATGCCATAACGATCAGTCTGTCGGTGGCAGTAGTGATTATGGCAGAGACTCTTCTGGCAGAAAATAATTTTGCCCAGAAAAACCGCTACCGGATCAACGACAATCAGGAATTGCTGGCATTTTCCCTTGGAAATTTTGCAGCAGCTCTGACCGGATGCTGTCCGATCAACGGGTCCGTATCAAGGACCGCAATGGGAGAACAGTATCAGGGGAAAACCCAGCTGACAGGAATTGTGGCGGGAATTTCCATGATGATTCTGCTTTTGTGTGGAACAGGATTTATCGGATTTCTTCCGATTCCGGTGCTTACCGCGATTGTGATCTCCGCATTGCTTGGAGCCACGGAATTTGAACTTGCAGTCCGTTTGTGGAAAGTCAGCCGCACGGAATGTCTGATCTTTTTTGGTGCATTTTTTGGAGTGCTGCTGCTTGGAACCATCAATGGTGTTTTGATCGGCATCATGCTTTCCTTTACCGAGATGATTATCCGTACGGCAAAACCGGCGCGGTGTTTTCTTGGCATACAGACCGGACACAGTCATTTCCGGGACCTGAAAGAGAGCAGTTCCATCCATGCCGTGGAGCATGTGGTCATTTACCGGTTCAGCAGTAATCTGTGTTTTGCCAATGTTTCGGTATTGCAGAAAGATATTGAGGATGCCATCCGCGAGGATACCCGTGCGGTGATTTTAGATGCGGGAGGCATCGGGAGTATTGATATTACGGCGGCAGACTGTCTGGAGCGGCTTTATGGCTCCCTGAAAGAAAAAGGTATCCGGTTTTATATGACGGAACATATTGCGGAGGTGAACGAACAGCTGCGCAGACTCGGACTCGGGTATATGGTGGAGGAAGGCTGCGTGCGCAGAACCATCCATATTGCACTTAAGGATATGGGGATACGTCGTCCGTATCCGCTGGAGGGCGGTGTGGACAATGTTGAAAAAAGCGCCTCCCGGAAGCGGGCAGATAACCGGGTGCAGGAATTTGTCTGGGCATTTGGTTCGGAGGCAGAACAGGAAATGGAAAAACAGATTGCCCGCCAGATTGCGCATCTGACATCGGATAAGGATGTGGAGGAGCTGATTCACGGACGCTGGTCCCATATGGAGGCGCTGGATGAGGATGAATGGCTGGAGCATCTGGAAGAACATTTAAAGGAAATTGTCAATATTTCCGGGAAAGATGAGGAGACACTGGCAAAAAGGCTGGAAGAACACCGGCAGGAAGTACATGACCGGATTGCACAGGAACATCCGGAACTGGCAGAACGTTTCCGGGAACGCAGACATCTGCTGGATGAGCATCTGCGGGAGCGCAGGCCGGAGGTATACGAACTGGTAATCAGACTTCGCGAAAAAAAGGATCAGGCATAATGATATTTTTTGCGGTTTCTGACAAAGAAGGTTACCGTGAGCCCTAACGTGAGAAGTTCTGCTACTGCCACGGCACTCCAGATTCCGTTGATGTCGAGAAGCAGTGGCAGAAGGAGTACGGCAGCCAGCTGGAACACCAGTGTCCGCAGAAAAGAGATTGCAGCAGATATCAGTCCGTTGTTTAATGCCGTAAAAAACGAAGAACCGTAAATATTAAATCCATTGATCAGATAGGCAATGCAGTAAATACGGAAACCGTTTTGGGTCATGGAAAACAGATCCACATCATATCCGACAAAGATGGCGGCCAGAGGTCTTGCGATCAGCTGCGCCAGAATAAACAGCATGAGTCCCCAGATTCCGATGAGCCGCAGACTTTTTCCGAACAGATTTTTTAATTCGTCATGGTTGCCCGCTCCGTAGTGATAGCTGACAAGCGGCGCACTTCCGATGGAATATCCCAGAAAAATTGCAATAAAAATAAAGTTTACATACATGATCGTTCCAAACGCAGCCACACCGTTTTCTCCGGCAAGATTCATAAGCTGAATATTGTACAGAGAGTTTACAATGGAACTGGAAAGGTTGGTCATCAGTTCGGACGAACCGTTTCCGCAGGCGCACAGAAAAATTTTCCCGTTAAAGTGTGTGCGCCCGAGTTTAAGAAGGCTGGAATTTTTGCGTGCAAAATAAAGGATCGGAAACAGACCACCGATACATTCGCTGGTGACCGTTGCAAATGCCGCACCGGCCAGACCGATCTGGAACACTCCTACCAGTAAAAAGTCCAGAACCATATTGGTGACACCCGCGATGACGATGACACCAAGACCAAGTTTTGGTTTTTCTGCGGTGACAAAGAAACTCTGGAATACGTTCTGGAGCATAAAGGCCGGCATGGAGAGCAGCGTAATGCGGGCATAAAGCACACAGTTTGTCAACAGCGCACCGTCGGCACCAAGCCCGCGGGCAATCAGCGGGGAAAAGAGGATGCCGAGCGCGGAGAGGACAATGCCTCCGATCAGCGTGAGGTATACCAGCATGGAAAAGTATTCGTTTGCCTGCTCTTTTTTGCCTTCGCCCAATGTCTTTGCAACGATCGCGCTTCCTCCGGTACCGATCATGAAGCCTAAAGCGGAGATTGCCATGAGAAACGGCATGATCAGATTGACGGCGGCAAATGCAGTCTTTCCGACGTAATTGGAAACAAAGAGCCCGTCCACTACACCGTAGATGGAAGTAAAGATCATCATGACGATGGAAGGAAGGACGAAGCGCAGCAATTTTTTGTAAGTGAAATGTTCGGATAATTGTATCTTCATATAAAATCCCCCTGTTGTGTGTAGATAGATAAATATACAGTATAGCCGTATCCCGGATTTTCGTCAAGAAAATTTGATATTTTGGAGGCTTTATGCGATAATTTATGCGGTTGATCTGACATTACCGGAGTCAGACGCGGACAAAACAATGACAAGATCAGGAAAAGAGAGAATCAATCATGATACAGGATATTTATCCAATGAAATTAGACAATGCATTTGAAATGAAAGAACCGGATGCCGACAGCAGGATACTGGCATTTCGTGATCGGACGGTTTATCTGAAAAACGAGGGGGAGATCACATTTCTTAAGTATCACGTGTGGGTGGAATACTGTAAGACACATCACAAAAAAGTGCCCGGACTGGTATATCTGTTTTCCGTGGATGACATATCTTTTTATCTGACAGAGCTTTATGAAGATGTGGAAATTCCGGGATTTATGTATCATAAACTGTTTGCGGTCCGGTCCATGAAACCGAAGGAGCGTGTATTTGCCGCAACAACGGCATGGCATCTGTATGTGTGGTACCGAGATAATCAATTCTGCGGCAGATGCGCACATCCGCTTGTACACAGCCGCACGGAGCGCATGTTGCAGTGTCCGGTCTGTAACAATATGGTTTTTCCGAAGATTGCGCCGGCAGTCATCATCGGACTGACAAATAACGATCAGATCATGATGACAAAGTATGCAGGTAGGGAATACAAACGGTATGCGCTCATTGCCGGGTTTACGGAAATCGGGGAAACCGTGGAAGAAACTGTCCACCGGGAGGTGATGGAAGAAGTCGGGCTGAAAGTGAAAAATATCCGTTATTATAAAAGCCAGCCATGGGGCTTTGACAGTAACCTTCTGATGGGATTTTTCTGCGATCTGGCAGAAGAAGGTGAGATCCGGCTCGAAGAGGAGGAACTGTCACTTGCCGAATGGGTGGATTACCGGGATGTGCCGGATGATCCGGAAGGATTAAGTCTCACTAGGGAGATGATGACCTATTTCCGGAAGCAGCGCGAACAGGGGTTAAATCCCTGACCGGATTTTCTGGGCTTTTTCCAGAAACGATTCCCGTTGTTTTCATAGTATCTATCCTTTACAAATTGTGATATTATTATTTTCGACAAAAATATGTTTATTTTATGAAAAAAGAGAAATTTTTTAACGAGGTAATAAAATGAAAGATCTTACAAAAGGAAAACCTTCCCGATTAATACTCGCTTTTGCGCTTCCGATTTTTCTGGCCAATCTGCTGCAGCTTACATACAGCCTGGTGGATACCCGGATTGTCGGATCGTTTCTGGGGGAAGATGCACTTGCGGCTGTCGGTGCCACAAGTTCACTGAGCAATCTGATCATCGGCTTTCTGATGGGGCTTTCCAATGGGTTTGCCATCATCACTGCACAGCGGTTCGGAGCAAAGGATCTGCGCGGGGTGAAAAAATCGTTTGCCATGTCACTGACACTCGGAATTGCCGTTGCTGCGGGACTGACGGTTCTCGGTCTGCTTTTTCTGCAGCCGATTTTACGCTTTTTAAATGTACCGGAAAATTTAAGGACAATGGCGGGTTCTTATATTGTAATTATTATTGCGGGATTGATTGCAACATTTCTTTATGATGCCTGCGCTGCTGCACTGCGTGCACTCGGAGATACCATTACGCCTTTGGTGATTCTTGCAATCTCTGTCATATTGAACATTGCGGGGGATCTCTTTTTTGTGGTCGTTTTAAAAACGGGGGTAAGGGGAGCCGCGGTTGCCACGGTTTCGGCACAGGCGTTGGCGTTTGTGATCTGCTGGATCTATATGATAAAACGGTATGAACTGCTCCGGTTGTCCAGGGACGATTTCAAAGAGCCACAGCCGCAGATGATCCAAAGCATGTTAAGCGCGGGTCTGTCCATGGGGTTTATGAGTTCCCTGATCAATATCGGTTCCCTGACGCTGCAGACGGCAATCAATAAACTGGGACAGAACATTATCGTTGCACATACCGCAGCCCGCAAAATATCGGAAATGTTTATGATTATGTTTACGGTATTCGGACAGACGATGGCAACATACTGCGGACAGAATCTTGGAGCAGGACGGATTGACCGGATAAAAAAGGGAATCGGGCTTGCAATTTTATATACCTGTATCTGGTGCAGCTTTACCATTGTTGCAAGTTATACAATCGGAGACTGGCTGGTTTACATGGTAACTGGAAGCAAAAATGCCGAAGTACTGAAGAATGCAACCAATTATCTGAAGTTTGATACGCTGTTTTATTTTGTCACGGCAGTGATATGTGTCGTCCGTAATGCCATGCAGGGGCTGGGAGACCATATTACACCGCTGGTATCAAGTTCACTGGAAATGATCGGCAAAATCGTGATTGCAGCAACACTCGTTCCGTGGTTTGGCTACACAGGTGTAATCGTGGCGGAACCACTCGTATGGTTTATTATGGTCATTCCTCTGCTGATACAGATTTTCCGCATGCCGGTTTTAAAAAATAATATTTTAACCAAATCTTAGGGAAAATTTGCTGGTTTTTCCTTCTAGTGTATGATAATATGGCATACATATATAAATTGTATGAAAATATACAGGAAGAAGGAGGGATTGTTTGGAAAAGAGAAAAGAAAAAGCAAAAGAATCCATACAGGCAGTATTGCCGATTCTGTTCATTGTATTGTTACTGAGTTTTACAGTGGCACCGGTGTCCGCCAGTATTCTGCTGGAATTTATGATCGGTGCGGTGTTTGTAATTATAGGCATGCTGTTTTTTTCCATGGGTGCCGAAATGTCAATGTCTCCTATGGGGGAACGTGTAGGAGGCAGCATGCTTAAAACCAAAAAACTATGGGTGATCCTCCTTCTGGGCTTTTTTCTCGGGGTCATCATTACCATTTCAGAACCGGATCTGCAGGTGCTTGCCGCTCAGGTGCCGTCGGTGCCGAATATGGTGCTGATTCTTTCGGTGGCAGCCGGGGTTGGCGCATTTCTTGTTGTAGCACTGCTTCGTATTTTATTTGGAATAGCGTTAGCCCCGTTATTAGTTGTGTTCTATGGTGTGATATTTGTGATCGCAAGGTTTGTTCCGGATAATTTTCTGGCGGTGGCGTTTGATTCCGGAGGTGTGACGACCGGACCGATGACGGTTCCGTTTATTATGGCACTTGGTGTTGGTATTTCTGCAATCCGAAATGATAAGCATGCGGAAAACGACAGTTTCGGACTGGTTGCACTGTGTTCGATCGGTCCTGTTCTTGCGGTATTGCTCCTGGGACTGGTATATCCTGCCCAGGGAAGTTATGTGGCAGCGGGCGTGCCGGAAGCTTTCAATTCTGTGGAACTTGGCCGGCTGTTTTTATCCGAAATTCCCTATTATCTCAAAGAAATTGCAGGTTCCCTGCTTCCAATCGTTTTCTTTTTTGGAATTTTCCAGCTTGTTTCCATTCAACTACATAAAAAGACATTGATTAAAATCTGTGTGGGACTGCTTTACACGTATGTCGGACTGGTACTTTTCCTGACCGGTGCCAATGTCGGATTTATTCCCGCAGGAAACTATCTTGGAACCGTTATGGCATCACTGCCGTGTCCGTGGATTTTAGTCCCGGTCGGAATGGTGATCGGATATTTCATTGTCAAGGCAGAGCCGGCCGTCTATGTCCTGATGAAACAGGTAGAAGAACTGACCGATGGGGATATTTCCGGAAAAGCGATGCAGATCAGTCTTTCGGTTGGTGTGGCTGCTTCGGTCGGGCTTTCCATGCTGCGGGTGCTTACCGGAATTCCGATTATGTATTTTTTAATTCCGGGCTATGCCATTGCACTGTTTCTGACGTTATTTGTTCCGAAAATCTTTACCGCGATTGCGTTTGACTCCGGAGGCGTGGCATCCGGTCCGATGACGGCAACTTTTCTGCTGCCACTGGCACAGGGCGCTTGTACGGCAGTAGGCGGCGATGTGGTAAAGGATGCCTTCGGCGTGGTAGCGATGGTTGCCATGACTCCGCTGATTACGCTGCAGGTCCTCGGGCTGATCTATAAGATTAAGAGTAATAAAAAGGAAGAAATGGCAGAACAGCCATTCCTGCAGGCAAAGGATGTGTTTGCCGGGTATGCGGATGATGCAATTATAGAATTATAGAAAAACAGGAAAGAGGAGCGGACAAATGAGTGAGATCTATATGATGGTTACGATCTGCAATCGAAAACAGATGCAGAAATTTGTGAAGTTTTATAAGCAAAATCACGTGGATACTGGAAATATTTCTCTTGCCATGGGAACAGCGGCCAGCGATGTACTGGATTACTTCGGACTCGAGGAGGATGAGAAAGGCATTCATTTTTGTCTGGTCACACGTCCCACCTGGAAAACCGTGAAAAAGGGATTGCAGACGGAACTGAAAATTGATGTGCCCGGGACGGGAATTGTCTTTCTGATACCGCTTAGCAGTATTGGCGGAAAACAGCAGCTGAAATTTATGCTGGGAGAACAGGAATTCGAGAAAGGGGAGGAGACAACGTTGAAGGAGACAAAACATGAGCTGATCATTGCAATTGCCAATTACGGATACAATACGCAGGTGATGCGTGCGGCAGAAGAAGGCGGAGCCACCGGGGGAACGGTTTTTCACGGGAAAGGTGTCGGAATGAAACGGGCAGAACAGTTTCTCGGCGTATCGCTGGTTTCCGAAAAAGAAATTATATTAATTGTTACGAAAACGGAACAGAAAAATGCGATTATGAAATCCATCATGGAAAAAGCCGGAATCGGGACAAAAGCGGGAACCATTGCGTTTTCTCTTCCGGTTACCAGCACAGCCGGACTTCGGATTATCGAGGATTCCGGAGAATGTGAAGAGATTTAGATCACATTACACAAATTTATCCGACTAAAATTAGCTAAAAATATAATTGATATAAACATAAAATTATATTAAAATAATTTTATTAAGAATAGAAAATGAGTTAACTTTAATTGAAATGAGCTAAGGGGCGGATAGATATGACAAAAACAAGGAAAACCATAGGCGTGATGGTCGGAGGCATCACAGACGATTTTACACGTTTTTTGTGTAAAGGTCTGAGGGAGGCAGCAAAAGAGCAGGATGTCAACATGGTAGTGCTTCCGGGAAAATTTTTAGACCGTGATTACGCGCAGAACACGGATATTATGTATGAATATCAGTATGATACCCTGTTTTCGAGTGTACAAAAAGGCCGTCTGGACGGGATTATCGTAGCGGCAAACTGTATTGGCTGTTACACGACGAAAGAACGTATGGTTGAATTTATGCATCACTATGATGGAATTCCATGCGTTCTGGTTTCCTCTGATCTGGAAGGATATGTAAATGTCAGTTATGACAATGACCGTGGAATCCGGCAGGGAATCGATTATCTCGTGCAGGATCTGCATTACACAAAAATCGGAATGGTAGGCGGACCGAAGGAAAATTCCGATGCAATGGAGCGCAAAGCTACGTTTGAGAGTGCACTCTGGAAGAACGGTATCTTACCGCAGGAAAAACGGTATGTGGAAGGGGATCTGACGGGAAATGCGCATAGCACCTATGCCAGACTTCTGGATGACAATCCGGATCTGGAAGCCGTTTTTTGCGTCAATGATGAAACTGCAGCCGGATTTTATGAAGAACTGAAGGCGCGGGGGCTTATGCCGGGAAGGGATATCTCGGTTTTCGGGTATGATGATACGGAGTGGTGTTCCCAGATTTATCCGACACTTTCTTCGGTACGTGCGGATGTGTCAAAACTTGGCAGCAAAGCATGTGAACTGTTATGCCGGATGATGCAGGGAGAAAAAGTCTCTTCTGTGCGCCTTCCGACCGATCTGGTGATCCGTAATTCGTTTTGCCGGGGAAATCAGGAAGAAGTGGATGCGCGCAATGATGTGCTGGAAAAGTACGAGTCCATGAATCACTGGGCCGATGAACTGTTCGGAAAGCAGAAACGGGTAAATTTCGAAATGAAAAACTTTATTTTGAAACTGCTTTGTTTTGAAAAAGGAACCGATCAGAGTTTTGGGGAAATTCTTGCAACAATGGAATGGTTAAAGATACATAATGCATTTTTGTACATCTATGAGGAGCCGGTCATTCATCTGAATCATGAATTATTTCAGATGCCGGAGCAGCTGCTGCTGAAAGCCAGGGAACTTCATGGAAATGTAGAAAATATACCCGCCATTCATCAGAAAAAAAAGGCAAAAAATATTTTCCGGTTTTCCAGGCTGGGAATGTCTGACCGGGCATGGATGGTAACGCTTCCTCTGTATGCCAATGAAATGCTGTATGGAATTTTAGTGTGTGATCTGACCGATGAAGTGCTGGAATATGGAGAATTTTTAAGTAATCAGATTTCGGCAGCAGTCAAGATGCTGAATCTTCTGAAAAACAATGAGAATATTCAGAAACAGTTAGAGGAATCTCTGTATGTCTTAAAGGAAAACAATCTGGAACTGGAAACACTTTCAAAGAAAGATCCACTGACCGGGATCTGTAACCGGAGGGGATTTTTCGAATATGCGGAGCCTATGCTGAAAAAAGCAAGAGCAGCGGAAAAAACATTTCTGGTGCTTTATGCGGATATGAACAATCTGAAAATCATCAATGACCGGTACGGACATGAGGAAGGGGATTATTCCCTGCACACCATCGCGGAAATTCTTGCAGAGATTGTCCAAAAGGAGCAGACAGGGGATGGGGTTGTTGCGAGAATCGGCGGGGATGAGTATGCATGTGCACTGATGACGGAAAAGAAAAAAGAACTGTTATTACAGGAGTTATACGATGCATTCACCGTTCGGAATGAACAGAGTGACAAACCGTATAACGTAACGGTTTCCATCGGTGCCTGTGCGTTAGAGCCGGGCGATGAGCACAGTCTTGCGGATGCACTTTCGCTTGCGGACGAGCAGTTGTATGAGGTAAAGAAACTCCGTAAAAAAGATGTCGCAAAAATACCGCTGCAGGCTTAAGCCTCAGCGGTAAGAAAATGTTTTTAACTGTTTTTTGTTTTCGTACATATTCTGATCTGCCCGCTTTTGAAGGGCATCCAGATTCGTATCTGTCCGTGGATCAAAGACAGCATATCCACAGGAAATCTGCAGATGGATGTTTCGGGAGGAGGCGTTGTAAACGGCCTCCTCTTTTCGCAGACAGCAGATCAGATGGCTGATATCACAGGTATTATGGTCGTCAATCAAAACACAGAATTCATCCCCGCCGATGCGGTACAGTTTTCCGTGACGGGAGAAAATTTTCCGGAGAATATGTGCGGCATCCGTAATATACTGATCCCCACAGTCATGTCCGAATTTATCATTGTAGTATTTCAGGTTGTTCAGGTCAAATACAAACAACAGAAGATTTGTCAGTTTTTTGCACCGGCTGGTATCTTCGTGGTAAGCATTCCGGTTGTAGCAGCCGGTCAGGAGATCCTTTTCCGCAAGTTCACGGTAGAGAGCCGCGCGACGGCCGGTATCGATTTCCTTTAGGGATACGAATGCGGTGTCGCAGGCAAGGGTTACGATAAAAAGCAGCATGGCGATGCGGCCGACAATTTCGATGTCCTGCGACCCCTGATAATAATTGTACATGTCGGAAAAAAGAGCACCGATCAGAATAATGATCCCTATGGTACAGATCCACAGGGCATGTGTCGTCGTGTGGTGATAAAATTTGTTGCAGATGGTATAGATAAAATATAAAACTGCAAGGCCGATCATGACATGGGTCATCCAGAGTGTCTGCGTCAGGTCACGGATATCCATAAGCTGCAGGAATAAAACAACTGCAATCTCTGCCACATCCAGCCAGACAAAAATCCGGCAAAGATACCGGTCCCTTGCTTTTAAATAATGCCGGACGAACATCATAAAAGGAATGGGCAGCAGCAGAAGAAGCATGCGGGTCACATAGGAATGGAACACCGGGTTCTGTGACAGAAGAATGGAAGAGCTTGTTTCCAGGCAGAACCATGCACCAAGATCCGTTGTAAGAATTCCCAGATACAGCATGGATTTGCTCACATATGCCCAATGATGCACAAACAGCCAGTAGATGAGCATCAGAATGCCAAGTACAACGTTCATAATGCCGAGGAGCATGGGGATCCCTGCTTTTAAAAGTTCATGGCGAAACATATGGACACCATCGCCCTGATAGAAAACCGGATCAGACACCTGTTTGTCCAGGTTGCAGTTGGTGAGTGTGACGAGGATGCTACGTGTATTTTCCGGGACAGAGACCATTTCACAATTACGTCCGGTTGTATGCAGAATACTGTCCGTTTTGAGGCTGCGCGTATAAAGCAGCTTTCCGTCTACTTCCACAACCACGGTCTGATGCTGGCTGTAAAACATCAGGGTAGAAGCCTTTTTGGTCCATCGGACATCGGAAATCCGGTAAACAGTAGTTGCTTTGGATACCTTAACACGCCGGGACGGGAGCATCTGGATGTGCAGATCCGCGCTGTGGTTGCTGAGACTGTATGAGGTACACTGCCAGCCGAAAACCAGTGCAACAGCTGCAATGATAAGAATAAGCAGATAAAGCGTGCTTGTAGTTTTGTATTTGGTTAAATCAGGTTTTTTCATAACATGTATTCTCCGTAATAAGAGGTTCCTGTAAATTTGCCTAATAATTTCATCATAGCGTAAAACACAGAAAATGACAATCTACTTCCTGGCAAATTTATGTATTTTTATCGGAACTTACAGGGAAAATCTTGACAGCATCCATGGATTGTATAATAATGAACTATATTTAAAATAAGAAAAAGGGAGCTTTCAAAAAGAAGGCTGAGAGTAAGCTGTATTGCTTTGACCTATAACCTGATTTGGATAATGCCAACGTAGGGAAAATGAAAGTTACCACACACGTATAAGCATTATACGTGTGTTTTTTTATTTTATGCAAGGAAGGGAGAAACCAATGAGAGAATACAAAACGCAGATGGAAGCTGCAAGAAAAGGAATCGTAACAGAAGAATTAAAGAAAGTTGCACAGAAGGAACACTTGCGTGTGGAAGAGTTGATGCCTCTGGTGGCAGCCGGAAAGGTTGCCATCTGCGCAAATAAAAACCATAAATGTCTGGACCCGCAGGGTGTGGGCTCCATGCTCCGGACCAAAATCAATGTCAATCTTGGAGTATCCAGGGACTGGAAAGATTATGATATTGAAATGCAGAAAGTTATGGCAGCGGTGGATATGGGAGCGGACGCAATCATGGATCTGTCTTCCCATGGAGATACTACCGGATTCCGGAGAAAACTGACTTCGGAATGTCCGGCGATGATTGGAACTGTACCGGTATACGATTCTGTGATACACTATCAGAGAGACCTGGCAACACTCACGGCAAAAGATTTTATTGATGTTGTACGTCTGCATGCAGAGGATGGTGTGGATTTTGTTACCCTGCACTGTGGCATTACCAGAAAAACCATCGATCAGATCAAAAACCACAAGCGGAAGATGAACATTGTATCCCGTGGCGGTTCTTTAGTATTTGCGTGGATGACAATGACCGGGGAAGAAAATCCGTTTTATGAATATTATGATGAAATTCTTGACATCTGCCGGGAATATGATGTGACAATCTCACTGGGAGATGCCTGTCGTCCGGGATGTCTTGCAGATGCTTCGGATGTCTGTCAGATTGAAGAACTTGTCCGTCTGGGAGAACTGACCAAACGTGCATGGGAAAAGGATGTCCAGGTTATGGTAGAAGGACCGGGACATATGCCGATGGATCAGATTGCTGCAAATATGAAGATCCAGCAGACCATCTGCATGGGTGCACCGTTTTATGTACTGGGGCCTCTGGTGACCGATATTGCGCCGGGATATGATCATATCACTTCTGCCATCGGTGGTGCGATCGCTGCTGCCAACGGTGCGGCATTCCTCTGCTATGTGACACCAGCTGAGCATCTGGCACTTCCGAATGTGGACGATGTAAAGCAGGGAATTATGGCATCAAAGATTGCAGCGCACGCGGCAGATATCGCAAAGCATGTACCGGGAGCCATGGAGATGGACAATAAGATGGCGGATGCCAGAAGAGTACTGGACTGGGAAGCACAGTGGGCATGTGCCATGGACCCGGAGACCGCCAAAGCCATTCGTGCGGACCGGGCACCGGAACAGGAGGATACCTGTTCCATGTGCGGTAAATTCTGCGCTGTCCGCAGCATGAATAAAGCATTAAACGGAGAGTATATTGACATCTTATAGGAGGATGCTTTATGACCTTACAGCAGTTGAAATATGTTACGACCGTTGCACAGACCGGGACGATCAGTGATGCGGCAAAGAAATTATTTATTTCCCAGCCGAGTCTGACAAAGGCAGTCAGGGAACTGGAAAAAGAGATGGGGATTACCATTTTTGAACGGACAAATCGCGGAATTGTCATATCCAAAGAGGGGGAGACTTTTTTAGGGTATGCCAGACAGGTTCTGGAACAGGCGGCACTGCTGGAGGAAACATACAAGAAAAAAGCTGGGCGGAAACAGGAATTTAGTGTTTCCACCCAGCATTATTCGTTTGCAGTCAATGCATTTGTGGAACTGATCGAGCGGTATGGAAGCGAAAAGTATGATTTCTGTCTGCGGGAAACCCAGACGTATGAAATCATAGAGGATGTCGCGCAGATGAAAAGCGAGATCGGAATTCTTTATCTGAACGATTTTAACCGTACCGTACTTGAGAAACTGATCAAGGAACATGACCTTGTGTTTACCGAGCTTTTTGTGGCAAAACCGCATATTTTTGTGAGCACGAAAAATCCGCTTGCGGGCAAAAAGTCTGTGACGATTGAGGAATTAGAGCCATACCCTTATCTTTCTTTTGAACAGGGAGAACACAATTCTTTTTACTTCTCCGAGGAGATATTCAGTACCGTGGACCGGCCGAAAAACATCCGTGTCAGAGACCGGGCAACCCTGTTTAATCTGCTGATTGGTCTGAATGGTTATACAGTCTGCAGCGGGGTGATTGACGAGGAATTAAACGGAGAGAATATTGTCTCGGTTCCGCTGCAGGCGCAGGGAGATATGCATATTGGCATGGTGACCCATAAAAAAGTTCTGCCAAGCCGTCTGGGGGCGATTTATCGGGAGGCATTGGTACGGTATACGCAACAGAAAATATAATTGATAAAAAATATCACAACAGGCTCTTGACGAGAGCCTGTTTTTTCGTGTATTCTTTTCTTAGGTTAGATATAACTAACTTTAGGGAGGGGTGACGGACTTGAGCAGCGAAACATGGGAGATCATACGGAAACTGCGTGGCGATGAAATCGAACTTCAGATAGCATTTCAGTGTGCACCGCTGATCACCGGACTGAAAGAATCGAATCTGTTGAATATCGAAAAACAGGATTACCAGCGGATGAAAGATATTTTTAAAGAAAGTGAACTGACGATTTATCCGCTGGGAATTCATGCGGGGAAGATTACAGTGTTTTTGTATCATCCGGATCGTCTGGAAGCATTTTTTTCCAAAGAAAGCGTGCAGGCATTGTTGCATGAGATTGGCTATACTGACACAAACTTAAAACAGGTATTACCGGTGTTTCGTGCACATTACCAGCAGTATCTGAGGGAAAAGAAAGTTTTTCCGCATGAGATGGGACTGTTGCTTGGATATCCGCCGGAGGATGTAAAAGGATTCATCCGCAATCAGGGGAAAAACTATTTGTATTCGGGGTACTGGAAAGTATACGACAGACCACATGAAAAAATCCGGCTGTTTAAAAAATATGAACATTCCAGAGAAAAACTGATCCAGCTTTTGTCATATGGAATGCGCATTGAAGAGATTATTGCGATTTGCAGCAATACGGAAATCTGGCAGCTGGTTGATTGTGACTGTCAATATGCATCATAACATTATAAAAAGAAAAGGAGAATTTAAAATGAGTAAGATTTCAGTTGTATTTTGGACACAGGGTGGAAACACAGAAAGCATGGCAAATGCCGTCGTGGAAGGAATCAAAGAGGCAGGCAAAGAGGCGGAAGCTGTATTTGTCAGTGATATGAACATTGATGAGTTAAAGGGAGAGGGTGTATTTGCATTAGGATGTCCTGCCATGGGAGCAGAAGTACTCGAAGAGAGTGAGATGGAGCCGTTTGTTGCAGACGTGGAAGGATTTGCTTCCGGAAAGAAGATGGGACTGTTTGGTTCTTACGGATGGGGTGACGGCCAGTGGATGCGTGACTGGGAAGCACGTATGAGCGGAGCCGGCGCAACGATCGTAGGAGGAGAAGGTGTCATCTGTCAGGAAGCTCCGGATGCAGATGCGATTGAACAGTGCAAGGCACTTGGAAAAGCGCTTGCAAACGCTTAATAACAGAAAAATTTTGTGTGCTGGCACCTGAGTATTTTAGGGAGAAAAATGTCGGATAAGCTGAAAAAATATTATTTTGTTATTGACAACTTATGCTCGTTAGCATATACTAACTGACGTAAGAGATGGAAATGATTCTCAATAAAGTCGCTTGCACGCGGCGGAAAGCAGGAGGATGTTTTTATGATGCCTTTAACAATGTGCAAAGCAGGAGAAGAGAATGAGATCAAAAAGATCGGTGGAAAAGAAGAAACAAGACGCCATCTTGAGAATCTTGGTTTTGTTGTCGGGGGAAAAGTGGCTGTGATATCTGAAACGGATGGAAACATGATCGTGAATGTGAAAGAAGCGCGTGTTGCTATCGGTAAGGATATGGCAAATAAAATAATGATTTAGAAAGGGAGCAGCGATGAAGACATTAAAAGATGCAAAAGTTGGCGAGACTGTCAAAGCTACAAAACTGACAGGCGAAGGACCTGTAAAACGTCGTATCATGGACATGGGAATTACCAAGGGCGTAGAGATTTATGTCCGTAAAGTAGCCCCACTCGGAGATCCGGTGGAAGTTACGGTCAGAGGGTATGAACTGTCCCTGCGTAAAGCAGATGCTGAAATGATCCAGGTAGAGTAATTTTTTTTACCATAAGGTTAGTAACGGCTTACAAAAACTAGCAGGTGCTTACAGAAACTAGCGATTTCAAATTTTAGCAAGGTTGATAAAACAAAGGTGCGCCAGCACAGAAAAGAGGAGAATTATGGCAGTGAAAATTGCATTGGCAGGAAATCCAAACTGCGGAAAAACGACATTGTTCAATGCATTGACCGGTTCCAATCAGTTTGTTGGTAACTGGCCGGGTGTAACAGTAGAAAAAAAGGAAGGACGTCTGAAGGGTCATAAAGATGTTACCATCATGGATCTTCCGGGTATTTATTCTCTTTCCCCATACACCCTGGAGGAAGTGGTGGCAAGAAATTATCTTGTTGCAGACAGACCGGATGCAATCATCAATATTGTGGACGGTACAAATATTGAGCGTAACTTATATCTTTCTACACAGATCATGGAACTTGGTATTCCGGTAATCATGGCAGTAAACATGATGGATATCGTTGCCAAGAATGGCGATGTGATACATATCGATAAGCTGAGCCAGAAACTGGGCTGCGAAGTTGTTGAGATTTCCGCTCTGAAAGGAACAGGAATTACAAAGGCAGCAGAAAAGGCCGTTGCTCTCGCACAGCAGAAGAAGAAAGTCACACCTGCACATGCGTTCGCATCAGAGGTTGAGGATATCATTGCAAAGGTAGAGGATAAGATCAGCTCGGATATTCCACAGGAACAGAAGCGGTTTTTCGCAATCAAACTTCTGGAAAAAGATGATAAGATTTCTGAACTCTTAAGTCTGATGCCAGATGTATCTGCAGAGATCAAGGAACTTGAGGATCATTTTGATGATGATACCGAGTCAATCATTACCAATGAGCGTTATGTATACATTTCTTCCATCATTGGAGAGTGTCTTACAAAAGCAAAGAAGGGTGAGAAACTTTCCACTTCGGATAAGATTGACCGTATTGTTACGAACCGTTTTTTTGCACTTCCGATTTTTGCATTGGTTATGTTTATCGTATATTATGTATCTATCACAACAGTTGGTGGATTCCTTACCGATTGGACAAATGATACATTGTTTGGCGAGTGGATTGTTCCGGGAGCAAGAACCTTACTTGAGAATATTCACTGTGCCGGCTGGCTGACAGGACTTGTCGTAGATGGTATCATTTCCGGTGTGGGTGCCGTACTTGGATTCGTACCGCAGATGCTGGTACTGTTCATTTTCCTGGCATTCCTTGAGTCCTGTGGATATATGTCACGTATCGCATTTATCATGGACCGTATTTTCCGTAAATTCGGATTATCCGGAAAATCATTCATCCCAATGCTGATTGGTAGTGGATGCGGTGTTCCTGGTGTTATGGCTTCCCGTACGATCGAGAACGACCGTGACCGCAAGATGACAATCATGACAACAACATTCGTACCTTGTGGAGCAAAGCTTCCGATTATTGCTTTGATCGCAGGTGCATTCTTCCATAATTCCGGATGGGTTGCATGGAGTGCTTACTTTGTAGGTGTTGCAGCAATTATCTGTTCCGGTATTATCTTAAAGAAAACAAAGATGTTCGCAGGAGAGCCTGCACCATTCGTTATGGAGCTTCCTGCATATCACTGGCCAACCGTTGGAAACGTACTCCGCAGCATGTGGGAGCGTGGATGGTCTTTCATCAAGAAAGCAGGTACAATTATCCTGTTATCAACAATTGTTTTATGGTTCTTAATGAACTTCGGATGGAGCAACGGAACCTTTGGAATGCTTGATTTCGATGGATTAGAGGGTGCTGCTCTTGAGGCTGCCCAGGCAGAATGTGTTCTTGCAAAAGTTGGTTCTGCAATCGCATGGATCTTCGCACCACTTGGCTGGACCAGGGCTGGTAACGGCTGGAAGATGGCAGTTGCTGCGGTATCCGGTCTGATCGCAAAAGAGAACGTTGTAGCTACGTTCGGACAGTTATTCGGTTTTGCAGAAGTTGCAGAAGATGGTTCCGAAATCTGGAAGTCACTGTCTTTGGTTATGACTCCGGTTGCCGCTTATGGTTTCCTGGTATTCAACCTGTTATGTGCACCATGTTTCGCAGCTATGGGTGCGATCAAGCGTGAGATGAACAACGTGAAGTGGTTCTGGTTTGCGATCGGATATCAGTGTATCTTAGCTTACATTGTTTCCCTGTGTATCTACCAGATCGGTACACTGATCACAGTTGGTACATTCGGTGTTGGTACCGTTGTAGCATTCTTACTGATCATCGGATTTATTTATCTGCTGTTCCGTCCTTATAAGGAGAGTAACACATTAAACTTTGACGCAAAGAAAACTGTGTCAGCAAAATAGAAAAAGAAGAGATGCCAAATGATGCAGAGAGAAATGATTATTCAAAAACTGAAGGAATCAGGCTGTAGGATTACCAAGCAGCGGCTGATGCTGCTGGATATTATCCTTGAGGAAGATTGTTCCTGCTGTAAGGAAATCTATTTCAAGGCATCAAAGGTAGATCCAAAAATCGGCGTTGCAACCGTTTACCGCATGGTAAACGCAATGGAAGATATTGGGGCCATTAAGTGTATGCGCGGATTTCAATTGGCGGGTTCTGAATAGTTGAAAAAGGCGGTTTGTCGAAAGATAGGCCGCTTTTTTTCGTTCATAAGAAATAAAAAAGTATACAGGCTTGCAGTTTAAAGCTTCCCATAATATAATGTATTGCGATAGGAAAAATGGGATAAAAGGAGTTCATATATGTTAACACAGTTTTCTAGAACGGAGTTACTGCTCGGAAAAGAAGCGATGGACCGGCTGAAAAATGCCCGTGTGGCAGTGTTTGGAATCGGCGGCGTGGGAGGATACGTCTGTGAAGCACTGGTCCGGACAGGCGTAGGCGCATTCGATCTGATTGACGATGATAAAGTATGTCTGACAAATCTGAACCGTCAGATTATCGCAACAAGAAAGACGGTTGGGAAATATAAAACAGAAGTTATGAAAGAGCGCATGCTCGAAATCAATCCCGATGTGAAAGTGGAGATCCATGACTGTTTTTTTCTGCCGGAAAATGCAAAGGACTTTCCTTTTGAAGAATATGATTATATTGTGGATGCGGTAGATACGGTCACTGCAAAAATTGCGCTGGTGATGAAAGCAAAAGAGATGAACATTCCGATTATCAGCAGTATGGGGGCTGGAAATAAGTTAGATGCAAGCAAATTTGAAGTGGCAGATATTTACAAAACCAGTGTGTGCCCGTTAGCAAAAGTGATGCGCCGGGAGTTAAAAAAGCGGGGAGTAAAAAAATTAAAGGTGGTTTATTCCAAAGAAGAACCAATCAAACCGATCGAGGATATGGCGATCAGCTGCCGCTCAAACTGTATCTGTCCACCGGGAGCCAAACATAAGTGTACGGAGCGCCGGGCAATTCCTGGAAGTGTGGCATTTGTGCCATCGGTGGTAGGACTGATTATTGCGGGAGAAGTGGTCAAGGATCTGTGTAAAGAAGTTACCGCTTAAAAGTTTATCTGTAAACCGTAATTTCACAGTTCCATGTAAATAGGAAGAAAGAACGACTTGTACTTTTCCTTTTCGTATGTGATACTATAATAGTTGCGTAATATATAGATAGAAAGGGAAAGAATTATGAAAACAAATGGAACCAGAAGAATTGTAACTTTTATGCTGGCACTGGTGCTGGTGTTCACAACGGTATGTGTTGGCACAACAGAAGTTGAGGCAGCAGAGAAGTTTACTACAATTGTTGCACCTACACAGACAGAACAGGCGACAGCAGGGACAGAAGTAAAGACACCGTTTTCTCTGACCAAAAGTTATGGATTTGTTGCACAGATCGTGACAGAAGCACCTGTCGATATGACAATTACGGTATACGACAGTGTGGGAAATAAAGCACAGTGGGCGGATAATCCTTATCAGGTATCATCATCTTCTACCAGCTGGGAGTATGAAGAAGGTGTGTATTATTTTGTAGATACTGTTCCAAATGTGGATGCCGGGGATTACTATTACGGAATTACATTTTCACAGAGTACAAAATATCTTTTATACATGTATCAGTACAATGGTGGTGCAAAGATCAGCAATGCCAATGCGGTTGTTACCAAAGGATACACCAAGAAGCTTTCTGTTACCGGTGCAAAGGTAAAAGCATGGAAGTCTAAAGATTCCAAAATTGCCAAAGTAGATAAGAATGGTAAAGTAACCGGCGTCAAAGCTGGAAAAACAACGGTTTATGCTGTGACAGAAGATGGAGAGAATCTGATCTGTAAGGTAACCGTAAAGGAAAATAAATTTTCATCCGTAAAGTTAAGCAGTAGCGATGTGAATTACAATAAATGTGTGATGGAAGTTTATAAAGCTTCTTTTGATAAGTCTGGAAATCTTGTTATGACAGCTAGAATTGTCAATAATACGACAGACTATATTACCGCATTGAAGGATGTCAACATTGTTGTGAAAGATGCCAGTGGAAAAACGATTGGTACGTATAAAACGAGCAGATACAATGTTACCGTTTCTTCTTATTCGACAAAAGATGTTAAGTTCACATTGAAAAAGTCTTCTTTGAAGAAAAAGAAATTTGATTTGCGTAATGCTACGATCACCAGAAAGGGCGGCGCGTATTACTATCGTTAATCATTGAAAAAGAAAAGGCGTCCGGAAAAAACGGACGCCTTTCTCATAGAAAAAAAGCAGATGACGGGAATCGAACCCGCCTCCCCAGCTTGGGAAGCTGGTATTCTACCGATGAACTACATCTGCGTTTCGTATTTTATTATAGCACATTTTTGAAAAAAGTCATCAGGGGAAAAGGAAAAAATCAAAAAAATCAAAAATAGGTAAAATTGGTTTGCTTTTGTAATTAAATAGTGTTAAACTGAAAGCATAAAAGCCAAAGACGGCGTACCTCAGTGAGGTGCGTCGTTTTTTATTTCATAGGAAATGTCGTTTGGTGTTAAATTACTATGAAATAAAAAATTATAGGAGAAACACAAATGAAAACATTAGAAACCAACGATTGGATTATTTTAAACACAATCATTTATAAAGTCTATACGATGGAAGATTTTGATGAAATGCGAAAAGAACTGTTAGAACAGTTAAAACTGCTGGTGGATTTTGACAGTGCTGATTTTTATCTGGCATCCGTGGAGGATGAAAAGAAACTGGACCGGCCGGTGATGTATAATTGCGATAGTAATCTATCGGAAGAATATGAGAAACTGGATTACAGCAGAGGGATTATGCTCAGCGGGAAATCGCTGATTTATCGGGAGACGGATATTATCAGTGATGAGTCGCGTGTGGAAATGGAATATTATAAGAAGGTATATAAGCCCAATAACTGGCATTATTCGCTGCAGGTTGTGATCGCAAAAGATCATCATTTCCTCGGTACAATTACGTTTTATCGTACCATTGGAAAGGAAAATTTTAAATACGATGACATTTTTGTTCTCGATATGCTCAAAGACCATCTGGCCTATCGGATGGAAAAGCATCAAAGACGGGCAGGGGAGGAAGGAGAAAAGCTTACGGTAACGCAGGCCGTGGAACAATATGGACTGACGCGGCGGGAGGATACGATCCTTCGAAATCTGATGCAGGGAAAGGAAAATCCGGTGATCTGCGAGGAACTGACCATCAGCACCAATACGCTCAAAAAACATATTTTAAACATATACCGGAAACTGGGAATACGCAATCGTGTACAACTGTTTAAAATGATCCGGGAGCATGATGAAGCCGGATAGAAGTTATAGGAATTGAGACTTGTTCAGGGCAGAGTACAATGCTATAATGAGGAATGGATTTTACGCAACAATTCAAGAATTGGAGAAATGGCATGTACCGAAAAACTGTAGAGGAATTGCAAAAGGACCAGAGAGAAAAGCTGGTCATCGATATAAGAAGTGAGCAGGATTATATAAAGGAAACTTATCCCGGCGCAAAACATATTTTCTGGGAAGAATTTATGGAGCACATTGGGGAGATCCCGAAGGAGCTGCCAGTGTATCTGTTTTGCTATACCGGGCAAAGAAGCGATGAAATTGCGGAAGATTTGTCAGAACAAGGGTATGAGATTTACAGCATTGAGGGAGGATATCGTTCCTATCTGCGCAAGAAACTGGCCGATTTTATGAAGGAAGATGACGGGACTGCAGAACGATTAGCAGACAAGGCTGCTGATGCGGAACGAAGCATTATTAAAAAATTTAAAAAGACCGTATGGAGACCTTTTACAAAAGCGATCAATGCGTATGAAATGATACAGGATGGAGATAAGATTGCAGTGTGCATATCCGGAGGAAAGGATTCCATGCTCATGGCAAAGTTATTTCAGGAGCTGGAACGGCACGGAAAGAAAAATTTTGAAGTTGTTTTTCTGGTTATGAATCCGGGATATAATGAGGTGAATTACCAGACAATATTAAATAATGCGAAAATGCTCAATATTCCGATTACGGTGTTCCGGACAGAAATTTTTGATACGGTTGTGGATATTACGGATTCCCCGTGCTATCTTTGTGCACGGATGCGTAGAGGGTATCTGTACAGCAAAGCACGGGAACTGGGATGTAATAAGATCGCACTGGGGCATCACTTTGATGATGTCATCGAGACCATTGTGATGGGAATGTTGTACGGTGCGCAGATTCAGACGATGATGCCGAAGCTGCACAGTACAAATTTTGAGGGAATGGAACTGATCCGCCCGCTGTATCTTGTGAGGGAAGCGGATATCATTCACTGGGCACAGTACAATGACCTGCATTTCATTCAGTGTGCCTGCCGTTTTACCGAAGGGTGTGCATCCTGTGGAGGAACAGAAAAAGGGTCAAAGAGAGCAGATGTGAAGCGTCTGATCCATAGTCTTGAACAGGAGAATCCTTATGTAGCTAAAAATATTTTCCGCAGTGTGGAGAATGTAAATTTAAATACCGTGATTGGATATAAAAAAGATGGGGTAAGACATCATTTTCTGGATACCTATGACGATGTTGCAAACCCAAACAAAGAATAAAAAACCGGATACCGTAATTTGCGATAAACAAAAAGCGGTATCCGGTTCTATTTATGTATTCGTATATTCCGGCAGGAAAGATTATTCTGCGTCTTTTGGCAGATGAAGATGTTTCTTGATAGCCGCAAAACTTTCGGCACTGATCACATGCTCAATACGGCATGCATCTTCTGTAGCTACTTTCGGATCGACACCCAGCGCGACCAGTCCTTTGGAAAGCAGCTCATGCCGCTCGTAGATCATTTCTGCGATGGCACGTCCTTCGTCTGTCAGATATATAAATCCGGCGTCTGTGACCGTGATCTGATTTTTTTCACGGAGATTTTTCATGGCGATACTGACACTTGATTTTTTAAAGCCAAGTTCATTGGCAATGTCAACGGAACGCACCACCGGAAGTTTTTTACTTAATATTAAAATAGTCTCTAAATAATTCTCGGATGATTCCGTACTATGCATGATTGATTCCTCCCAATGTTACCTTTTGTTTCATTAAGTAGGATTATAACATAATCTGTGGAAATGGTCTAGCAAAAAAATTAACAAAAGTTGTTGACAACTAATGGGAGTTAGGATATACTAACATTGAATCAGAAAAACGTATGGATCGTCCTCTTTGTTTGATGGAAGGAGTGGTAGTAATGGGTACCGCAATTGTATTAATCATCTTGTTAGTAGTGGTTTCTCTTGTGATTAGAAGCATCATCAAAGACAAAAAAAATGGAAAATCCATAACCTGTGGTGGTGACTGCAAGAACTGTCATGGGTGCCATTAATTAAATGTTCAACATACTTTATTGCAAAGAGACTGGCTTGTGCCGGTCTTTTTGTCGTTGCCTGGTTCCGGGAGAGGACGTGCAAAGCTGTTGAATCCCCTGGGTGTGAGTGTTATAATGATTCAGGCAAATAAATATAAAGGAAAAGGGATTATGAGAAAATTACTGATTTATCTGAACGAATACCGCAAAGAATGTATTCTGGCGCCGCTGTTTAAGCTGTTAGAAGCATCTTTTGAGCTGATTGTTCCGCTTGTTGTGGCAGCGATTATCGATCATGGAATTGCGGCATCAAACAAGTCTTATATTTTTAAGATGGGAGGCGTTATGGTGCTGCTTGCACTGATCGGACTGGCATGTTCGATTACGGCACAGTACTTTGCGGCGAAAGCGGCGGTAGGGTTTTCTACCAAAGTCCGCTATGCACTGTTTTCCCATATTCAGAAACTGTCTTTTTCGGAAATGGATACCATTGGGACTTCTACGCTGATCACACGTATGACCAGCGATATCAACCAGACGCAGTCGGGCGTCAATATGGTACTCCGGCTGTTTTTAAGGTCTCCGTTTATTGTATTTGGTGCCATGATCATGGCATTTACCGTGGATGTAAAGGCAGCGCTGATTTTCGTCGTTACAATTCCACTTTTGTCGGTTGTTGTTTTTTCCGTGATGCTTGTCAGTATTCCGCTGTTTAAGAAAGTACAGCGCGGGCTTGATGAAGTTCTCGGACACACGCGGGAAAATTTAGACGGTGCCCGTGTCATCCGTGCCTTTAACAAGCAGGAAGAGGAAACGAAGGATTTTAATGAGAGCAACGCTTATCTGACAAAGATTCAGATGCTGGTAGGAAGAATTTCCACATTGATGAACCCTCTGACTTATGTGATTATTAATTTCGCAATTATTGCGGTGATCTGGGTCGGAGGCCGGCAGGTTGACATCGGACGGATCAGTCAGGGTGAGGTGATTGCACTGGTAAACTATATGTCACAGATACTGGTGGAGCTGGTAAAACTTGCAAATCTGATCATTACCATCAATAAGGCGATTGCCTGTGGAAACCGTATTCAGGAGGTGCTTGAGGTAGTACCGACGATTACGGATTCTGTCACAGAGACAAAGAAAAGCGCATCCGGTGAACTGGAGGTGGAATTTTCCCATGTTTCCATGAAATATGCGGGAAATGCGCAGGATTCTCTTACAGATATTAATCTGAAAGTGAAAAAAGGACAGACAATCGGAATTATCGGTGGAACCGGTTCCGGTAAAAGTTCGGTGGTCAACCTGATCCCGCGTTTTTACGATGTATCCCAGGGAAGTATAAAAGTTGCGGGAACCGATGTGCGTGAGTATCCGCTTGCGGATCTGCGGCAGCGCATTGGTGTTGTCATGCAGAAAGCCGTATTGTTTCAAGGAACGATTGCACAGAATCTGCGCTGGGGAAATCCGGATGCGACAGAGGAACAGTTGTGGCATGCGATTGAAGTGGCTCAGGCAGCGGATGTGGTAAAGGGAAAAGAAGGCGGTCTGGATTATGTGATTGAACAGGGCGGACGAAATCTCTCCGGCGGACAAAAGCAGCGTCTGACGATTGCCCGTGCCGTTGTAAAAGATCCGGAGATTCTGATTCTCGATGATAGTGCATCGGCACTGGATTTTGCCACCGATGCGCGCCTGAGGGCCGCACTGCGTAATCTGCAGGGAAATAAAACCATATTTATTGTTTCCCAGAGAACTTCCTCCATCCAGTTTGCAGACCAGATACTGGTGATGGATGACGGACAGGCAGTGGGACTGGGAACGCATGAGGAGTTGCTTGAAAACTGTGAAATTTATCGTGAGATTTATGAATCTCAGTTTAAGAAAGAAGATCTGAGAAAGAACGGAGGTGCAGGAAATGTCTAAGCAGAAGAACATGACCGGACAGATTGCAACACTAAAAAAAGTGATGCATTATCTGAAACACTATATTCCCATACTGATTCTGTCTGTTGTGCTGGCAACGGTGACAGTGGCACTGACTCTGTATTTCCCGATTCTGACCGGACGGGCGATTGACCTGATTCTGGACAAAGGAAATGTGGATTTTCCGGGGATTCTTGCAATTGCAAAAGAAGGCGTAATTGTAATTGGCATCACGGCTGCGGCACAGTGGATTATGAATATGTGCAATAACCGTATGACATACAATATTGTCCGTGATATCCGAAGGGATGCGTTTGAGAGGATCGAGCATCTGCCGTTGTCTTATATTGACAGTCATTCCCATGGGGACATGGTCAGCCGTATCATTGCGGATGTGGACACGTTTGCGGATGGTCTGCTGATGGGATTCACACAGCTGTTTACCGGTCTGGCAACGATCATCGGTACTTTGCTGTTTATGCTCTTTGTCAATGTTAAGATTACGGTAGTGGTTGTGCTTCTGACACCGATTTCTTTGTTTGTGGCTGGCTTTATTGCAAAAAAGACGTATTCCATGTTTCAGCTGCAGACGCAGACGAGAGGAGAACAGACAGCGCTGATTGAAGAGATGGTCGGAAATCAGAAGGTCGTACAGGCATTTTGCCATGAAAAGGAAGCACTCGGACAGTTTGCGGATGTAAATGACCGTCTGCAGAAATATTCGCTGCGGGCAACCTTTTTTTCGAGTCTGGTGAACCCGAGTACACGTTTTGTTAACAGTCTGGTATATGCAGCTGTGGGAATTACGGGAGCACTTGCCGTTATTCTGACAGGCGGAGCATTTTCTGTCGGAAATCTTTCCTGTTTTTTGTCTTATGCAAATCAGTATACCAAGCCGTTTAATGAGATTTCGGGGGTTGTGACAGAACTGCAGAATGCCCTGGCATGTGCGGCGCGTTTCTTTGAACTGATTGAGGCAAAAGAAGAAGAGCCGGATGCAGCAGATGCGTATCAGTTAGAACAGGCAGACGGAACGGTAGACATTGACCATGTGTATTTTTCCTATGTGCCGGAGCAGAAGCTGATCGAGGATTTTAATCTGCATGTACAGCCGGGACAGAGGATTGCCATTGTCGGCCCAACCGGATGTGGAAAAACGACACTGATTAATCTTTTGATGCGTTTTTATGATGCTGATTCCGGGCATATCCAGGTGAGCGGACATGATGTGATGCACATGACCAGACACAGCCTGCGGAAAAATTATGGAATGGTATTACAGGAAACGTGGCTGAAAAAGGGAACCATCCGGGAGAATATCTGTATGGGAAAACCGGATGCAACCGAGGAAGAAATGATTGCAGCGGCAAAAGCAAGCCATGCACACAGCTTTATCCGCAGACTGTCGAAAGGGTATGATACTGAGATTACAGAAGATGGGGGCAATCTGTCACAGGGACAAAAGCAGCTTCTTTGTATTACCCGTGTCATGTTATGCCTTCCGCCGATGCTGATTCTTGACGAGGCTACTTCCTCTATTGATACAAGAACGGAAATCCGTATACAGAAGGCATTTCTGACGATGATGAAGGGACGTACAAGTTTCATTGTGGCGCATCGTCTTTCCACGATCCGGGAGGCAGACAGTATTCTGGTCATGAAAGACGGAAAGATTATCGAACAGGGAAATCATGATACCCTGCTGGCACAGAACGGCTTTTATGCAACGCTGTATAACAGTCAGTTTAATCAGGGTTAAAGCCCGGTTTCGGCTTTATAAGAGTATGCATTGGAGATGCGTGTGTTTTCTGCCGTCAGCGTAACCGGTTCCCGGTAATAGGCAATTACCGGAGTGCCGACCTGTAGAGTCTGAAATAGTTTTTTTGCCTTTTTCGGAGGCACATTGATACAGCCGTGAGAACCGGAAGTTTTGTAGATCTCTTTGCCAAATGTGCTGCGCCAGCTTGCATCGTGGATGCCGACATTGTAGGCAAACGGCATGAAATATCTGACATTGGACGCATAATTTTCGCCGACAAGTGTGGCATCTTTCTGTTTGTATGCAATCTTAAAGATGCCATCCGGTGAGCCGTTTCCGCGGCTGATGTTTCCCGAAACAATGCCGGTGTCTGTGACAAGTGATCCGTCCTTGTAATACCAGAGATGCTGGCTGGTATAGTCAATTTCCACATAAGTATTGCCGATATCATCCAGTCCGCTCTGCATGGCGCGCTGCTCATAGACAGGTTCCCGTTTTACAGGTTTTCCACCTTTTAAGTCTTTTAAGAGCTCTTTTTTTTCTTTGGATTTGTCAATTACCCAGCCGTAATCGCCACCGCCGATTTTTACGGTGTCCCCTTTGCTTGTCTTGAATTTCCGTACATCCCCATAGGTGTTGTAAGTACTTGCCAGATGCTGGACATAGGAAGTCAGCCGGGTATCATTGATGGAAACCGAGCCGTCTTTTTTGAGGTCAAGTAAAGACAGGATACCGGCTTTATCCAGCCCTTCGTCAGCTCCTTTGATTTCGTAGGTGACGGTTGCGGCCATATACCGGTCAAGCTGTGAAACCGTATCTGCAATCTGCTGGTCATCTGCTGTTACGGACGGTTTTTCGTAGCAGGCATCGGAAAGCGTGAGTGTAGTTTCCTGATCGTCTATGGCTTTTTGGATTTCCTTTATGATCTCATCGCGGATGGGGGTATTTCCTGGTGTCTCATTTACGATGGTATAATCATCATCCGTAATACGCAGGTGTGCATTCTCCGGTGCTTCGATATAGGAAGGATCAAAGATAGCCAGCGCATCGGTCAGCTGGTTTAATGCAGTTTCATCGTAGTGAAAAGAACGGTTCAGATCTATTTGGTGTTTTTGAAACAGGGCAACCGGCCACAACAGGATTTTCTGCTGTTTTACAAGCGATTGTTCTTCACCGGAACGTTTGTAAGTATAGGAAAAGTCACTTCCGGAAAGTGTGTATTTGTTCCCTTTGCGATCTGTTATGTGCAGCTGGTAATTTTGCGCGGAAGCAATGTTTTTTGCTTCCAGATCATCCGCAGTCTGGTTGCCACAGGAAATCCCACCGATGGTTGTATGGGGGAAATAATGCCCGTGGTAATAAACACAAAAACCTGCATAGACGCCGATGACAGCTGCACCTGTACCGCAGAGAATGCCGCGGAGTACCCTCAAAGAGGTTGTTCGTTTTGCCATAAAACTCTCCTTTTTATGAGACGTGATCTGGTTTTAAATGAGGAACCGGCATATACACCGGTACACCGTTTTGATAGGTGAGAGAAACCTCTCCCTGGATTAACGGGTAAAGATAGTTGTAAAGCTCCTGACGGATATCGTTTCCGTGTGCATTGATCCATTCACGCGGGATGGATTTTGCCTCATTGGCAATGCCGCGGATCGGGGCATGGTCATAGGCTACCGCATATGGGGTATTCGAGGTGCGCGTCAGGGTTACCATGGAGGCGGTTACACCTTCCTCAGCGAACAAAACAGCATGTTTTCCGAGTGCAAATGCCTCTGACTGATCGGTAGCAGATGCCAGATGGGAGGCACAGCGCTGCAATACATTGATTTCTATGGAACGGACTTTGACGCCGATGTTTTCCTTGACCAGAAATTCAAGTGCTTTTCCGGCTCCGGAGAGCTGCTGGTGTCCGAACTGGTCAGCCACTGCTTTGGAAGCTGTGATGTAGTCTCCGTTTTTGTCACGGATTCCCTCGGATACGGCAACAATCACATTGTTTAATGTTTTTAATTTGTTCCGGATATCGGTCAGAAACTGCTCTTTGTCAAATGCAACTTCCGGGAGATAAATAAAATGCGGGGCAGTGTTGTAGTCATTTCGCGCCAGGGCGCTGGCAGCAGTGAGCCATCCGGCATCGCGCCCCATAATTTCTACGATAGTGACGCTTTTTACCGCGTAAATAAACGTATCGTGTGCAATTTCCAGCATTGTGGATGCAATGTATTTGGCGGCAGAACCGAATCCGGGTGTGTGGTCGATCATGCATAGATCGTTGTCAATGGTCTTTGGAACTCCGATAATCCGGATGTCGCTCTTGATTTTGGCGGCATAATCGGATAATTTAAGTACAGTATCCATGGAGTCATTGCCACCGATATAGAAAAAGGCTTTGATGTTTAATTTTGCAAACTGGTTGAAGATGAATACATAAGCAGAGTCGTCATCTTTGTAGTCCGGAAGTTTGTGCCGGCAGGAACCTAAATACATGGCCGGTGTAACTTTTAACCGGTTAAGGGTTTTTTCATCCGGGATCATCTGGGAAAGATTCAGATAACGCTCATTTAAAATACCGAGGATTCCATTGATTGCCCCGTAGCAGGTGTCGTACTTGCCGGACTTTTTTATTCCGGAGATGACTCCGGCGAGACTGGCGTTGATTGCTGCGGTTGGGCCGCCTGACTGTGCGACCATACAGTTTGACTGATTCATATGTAGCTCCTTAAAATGATATAATGTATGTGTACTTCATTGTAGAGGTTTTGGAAAGGAATCGCAAGTGAAACAAATGAAAAATCATAATTTCTATGACAATTGCATGCTGTGTCCGCGCACATGCGGGGCGCAGCGCAGTAAGGGAAAAACTGGAATCTGTGGGGTGACAGAGACATTAAAGGTAGCACGGGCGGCTCTGCATTTCTGGGAAGAACCGTGTATCAGCGGAACAAAAGGTTCGGGAGCCGTCTTTTTTTCCGGCTGTGCCCTGCACTGTGTGTTTTGTCAGAATGAGTCGATTGCACAGGGGACTGCGGGAAAAGAAATCACACCGGAACGGCTGGTGGAGATTTTTCTGGAACTGCAGGAACAGGGGGCGAACAATATCAATCTGGTTACACCGGGGCAGTATGTGCCGCATATCATCCGGGCGGTAGAACAGGCGAGACGGCAGGGACTTGCGGTTCCTATTGTATACAATACGGGAAGCTATGAGAATGTGGATACCATCAAGGCACTGGAAGGAATCGTGGATATTTATCTTCCGGATTTTAAGTATATGGACCCGTTTCTTGCGGCAAAATATTCCCATGCACCAGATTATCCGCAGACAGCAAAGGCTGCAATTGCAGAGATGGTGCGTCAGCAGCCCCGGCCGGTGTTTGCGTGGGAAGAAAAAAGAGGCGAAGACGTGCCGAAGGAAGCCTGCGAGGGAGCTGTGATGAAGAGGGGTGTGATTGTGCGCCAGCTGCTTTTGCCCGGATGTCTGAAAGATGCCAGAAACATTGTCCGGTATTTATATGAAACATACCAGAATAAAATCTATGTGAGTCTGATGAGTCAGTATACGCCGCTAGAACATGTCAGAGATTATCCGGAACTTGCCCACCGGGTGAGCCGGCGCACATATGACCGCTATGTGGACGCTGCAATTGCGCTTGGAATTACCCAGGCTTTCATTCAGGAGCCGGGGGTGGCAAAAGAAAGTTTTATTCCGGATTTTTCAAATGCAGAAGGCGTGTGAAATAATTGGAAAAATGTGTAAAATTGACTGGTTTTTTGACAGATATTGTAGTACCATAGATACATATAAGAGGAGTAATCAGGGAGGTATATGATATGGCAGAAAAGCCGGCAGGACATATTCTGATCGAATGCCCGAATACCATTTTTCATCTGTATGCCCGTGATGAGGGAGAGTTATCAAAAATTGAGACCTTTCTGCGCAATATCCGCGGAATCAAGCGGCTTGGGCTGAATGATATTTATATATGGTGCAATCGTCAGGGAATTTTATATGTTACAAAATTTCATTATCGCAAGGATTTTTCCCTGTGGTTTAATATGAAATCCTACTATCTGTATTTTTTACAGAAATTCCGTTATCAGTTTGCGCAGTATGCGGGATAAATATTTGTTGTTACTGTGTATGAGAGACCGTCAGTGGATTGCACTGCGGTCTTTTTTCCTATATAATGAGGAAACAGGAAAAGCCTGAAACGAAAAAGGAGAGTGAATATGAGATTTCCGGAATTTTTAAAAGAACATGGAACGATCGGATTTGTCGCGCCGTCATTCGGCTGTGCGACAGAACCTTATTATACAGCATTTGCACATGCAAGAGAACGGTTTGGGCAGATGGGATATCATACACAGATGGGGCCGAATTGTCTGGTGGATAAGGGAATCGGGATCAGCAACGACCCGGCATTATGTGGCAAAGAACTGAATGAAAGCTATTGCGGAACCGAAAATGACGTCATTATTTCCTGCGGTGGCGGGGAGCTGATGTGTGAAGTTGTTCCGTATATTGATTTCGCAGGGATTGCGCAGGCGAAGCCAAAGTGGTATATGGGGTTTTCCGATAATACCAATTTTACGTTCTTATCTGCAACGATTGCAGATACGGCCGCCATTTACGGACCGTGCGCAGCCGCGTTTGGAATGGAACCGTGGCATCCGGCCGTGCAGGACGCACTGGATCTGCTCTGCGGAAAGATTACCCGTGTGCATAATTATGATCTGTGGGAGAAAGAATCTGTCAAAGATGAAGAACATCCGCTGGCGCCGTATCATGTGACGGAGCCTGTGGAACTGAAAGTATTTCCACAGGGAGCCGAAAATGTTACAATGGAGGGAAGACTGATCGGCGGATGTATGGATTGTCTGGTAAACCTTCTCGGTACGCGCTTTGATCACGTAAAAGAATTTCAGGAGCGGTATAAAGAGGATGGATTTCTCTGGTTTCTGGAAGCCTGTGATCTGCATGTGATGTCCATCCGCCGTGCCATCTGGCAGATGAAAGAGGCCGGATGGTTTTCGCATGTGAAGGGATTTCTGATCGGACGGCCAGTGTGTTTCGGAGAAGAAGCATTCGGGATTGATCATTACCGGGCAGTAACCGATCTGCTGGCAGAGTATCAGGTTCCGGTGATCATGGATCTGGACATCGGACACATGGCTCCTATGATGCCGGTTGTTACCGGGGCCATGGCAAAAGCACATGTGCAGGGAAATACATTTGTTCTGGATTATGAATGGAGGTAAAAATGAAAGGTTTGAAAAAATATATGGCAGGTATTCTTGTGGCAGGCATGGTTCTTGGAAGTGCAGCAGTTCCGGCACCGGTGTATGCGACAGAGGCAGAGGATGCACAGGAAGATAACGGGGATGATGTGGAAATTACACTGGACGACAAGCCATATCTGGCGCTCGGAGCGGATCTGACTGCAGACCAGCAGCATACCGTGTTATCTTATATGGGGATCGAAGCGGCGGATTTTGATAAATATGATGTGGTTTATGTGAGCAATGCAGAAGAACATCAGTATCTGGATTCTTATGTTCCGAAAAAACAGATCGGAACGAAAGCGCTTTCTTCCGTGCTGGTTTCCCTGGCAGATTCCGGTAACGGGCTGAAGGTATCCACATACAATATTAATTACTGTACGGCGGGCATGTACAAGAACGCACTTGCCACTGCAGGGGTGGAAGATGCCAATGTGATTGTTGCGGGACCGTTTCCGCTTTCCGGGACGGCAGCACTGGTCGGAACGTTTGAGGCATATGAAAAACTGACCGGAAAGGAACTGGATGAATCGGTTGTGGATGCTGCAATGGATGAACTTGTCACAACCGGAGATCTTGAGCAGAGCATTGACGGCGATTCCAATGATGTGGAGGCGATGATTGCAGATCTGAAAGGGCAGATTGCCAGTGGAAAGATCAAAACGCCGGAGGAGATTGAACAGGCGATTGAAAAACTTGCGGATAAATATGATCTGAAGTTATCGGATGATGACAAGCAGAAACTTCTTGGTCTGATGAAAAAACTGCAGGGACTGGACCTGAACTGGGATTCCATTAAAAATCAGGCATCTGCATGGGCTTCCCAGCTGCAGAATCAGCTTGCGGACAAGAATGTCGGACAGAAGATAGCAGCCTTTTTTGAAAAGCTGTTTGATATGATCCGGAGTCTGTTTCAAAAATAAAAACATAAAATTTGAGTAAAGTGATTGTAAAAACCATGAGAAGTGTTTTATAATAAATCGAAGCATGTAAAAAAAAGAAGAACAAGAAAAGGAAACAGATATGAATGGCATAATGATTGTCCTGACACTTCTGAGTGGTGTTGCACTATTTCTTTATGGAATGTCTCTGATGGGAGACGGACTCAAACGTGTGGCAGGAAACCAACTGGAGCTTGTATTGTATAAGCTCACAAATACACCGATCAAAGGTGTACTTCTTGGAACGATAGTTACAGCGATTATTCAGTCATCTTCCGCAACGACCGTCATGGTTGTCGGATTCGTAAATTCGGGAATGATGAAAGTCGCACAGGCGATTGGAATTATCATGGGAGCAAATATCGGTACGAGTGTTACCGGATGGATTCTTTGTCTTTCCTATATTGATGGATCCAGCGGTATCGCACAGTTGTTGTCCACGGCAACCATTTCTGCCGTTGTTGCGATTATCGGTATTATTTTTAAGATGTTTGTCAAAAAGGCAAACTACAAAAATGTGGGAGATATCATGCTTGGTTTTGCAATCCTCATGGTAGGAATGCAGACGATGAGCGGGGCAGTTTCCCCGTTGAAAGATAACCCGCATTTCGTCAATCTTCTCACAAAGTTTGAAAATCCGTTTATGGGAATTATTGTGGGAATTGCGTTTACTGCAGTTTTACAGAGTGCTTCCGCATCCGTTGGTATTCTGCAGGCATTGTCCGTGACCGGAAGTATCAGTTTTGCGGCAGCACTTCCGATTACGATGGGAATTGGAGTAGGAGCGGCCTGCCCGGTACTGCTTTCTTCCATCGGTACAAATAAAAACGGAAAACGTACAGCCCTGATTTATCTGCTGAACGATCTGTTCGGTATGATTTTCTGGTCGATTGTCTTTTACAGTGTCAATGCTTTTGTACACTTTGAGTTTTTGAATATGACGATGAGCCCGATCAAGATCGCCATGATGAACTCTATTTTCCGTCTGGCAACAATCATGATTCTGCTTCCGTGCATTAATCTGATTGAAAAACTGGTATTCCGTCTGATCAAAGACGATCCGGAGGATCTGGAAGAGCAGGCAGATTTCGATCTCCTCGAAGAACGATTTCTGGCATATCCGGCACTTGCCATCGGACAGAGCCATACGGCGGTCAACGGCATGGCAAAGAAGGCACGCAAGAACATTAACCGTGCACTTTCGCTGTTAGGAGATTATTCACAGGATAAGTACAATAAAGTACAGGAAAAAGAAAACCTGATTGACAAATACGAGGACAAGCTTGGCACATATCTTATGCAGCTGACCGGACAGGAGATGTCTACCGTCCAGATGCAGCAGGTGTCCAAATTCCTGCACACGATCAGCGATTTTGAACGTCTGGGAGATCATGCAGTCAATATTTCTAAAGTTGCAAATGAAATTTCGGAAAAGAAGATTACGTTTTCTGAGTCGGCACAGAAGGAACTTTCCGTGCTTGAGGCAGCAGTCAGGGAGATTGTCGATCTGACAGTCGATGCTTTCTGCGAGGATGATCTCGAGCTGGCTGCAAAAATCGAGCCTTTGCGGGAACTGATCGGAATTTTGTGCAATGATCTCAAAAACCGGCATGTAACCAGACTGCGGGAAGGAAAATGTGAATTCCGGCAGGGATTTGCGTTTAATGATCTGCTGACGAATCTGGAAAGAATCGCAGCGCACTGTTCCAATGTTGCGGTAGCAATGATTGAGACGGAGACTTCGGAATTTGATACCCATGAGTATTTAAAGAGCGTCCGTCACATGAAAGACGATGCTTATCTGGAGTGCTTTGATTCGTATGCACGCAAATATAGTATTCCACCGACAAAAAAAGAAAAGAAAAATAAGTAGTTTTTCATCCCCCGGAAATTTCCGGGGGATTTTGTGTACCATTTATCGGACACTGAATATGAGATACTGTCTTCAACCAAAAAGAACGGGAAATAAAAGAAAGGAAGAAGACAAAATATGAAGGGATATGTGGTAGAAAACGGATATATGGGATATCTGGACGGAAAGTATGTTTTATTTGCAGATGAGAGCGATTATGAAGAGGTGTATGAGGAACAGTAAACGTTACGGTTCATGCAGTGCCGGAACACCACCGGGAAACCATGAAACTTCATTGAATTTCTGGTCTGCTTGTGGCATAATATAGATGTTAAGTTTCTGTACAGGAGGTGTCTGATATGAGAAACGAGATACAGGTTGCCGGACAACAGACCGGTATAAAATTACGCCCGTATGAACATCATGCAAAATATTACGAAACGGATCAGATGGGCATCATTCATCACAGCAATTATGTGAAATGGATGGAAGAAGCGAGAATGGATCTGATGGATCAGATGGGGCTGAGCTATAAACAGATGGAAGAAATGGAAATTATCAGTCCAGTTTTATCCATTGCGGTAGAGTATCACAGTATGGTACATTTTGATGATACCGTTGTGATTCAGACGAAGCTGGTGAAATATAACGGAATTAAGATGGAAGTCGAGTATGTGATGACGGACAAGGAAACCGGAGAACTGCGGACGACGGCGAGAAGCAGCCACTGCTTTTTGAACCGTTCCGGAAAACCGATTTCCCTGAAACGTTCTTATCCGGAACTTGATACGAAATTTTTTGAGATGAAGGAGGACATGCAATGATACCGGAAAGACTTGCTGCGCTCAGACAGGAAATGGAAAAAAGGGACATTGCAGTTTATATTGTGCCAACCGCTGATTTTCATGAATCGGAGTATGTTGGAGAATATTTTAAAGCAAGAAGATTTATTACCGGATTTACCGGTTCGGCCGGAACAGCAGTGATTACACGGACTAAGGCCGGACTGTGGACAGACGGAAGATATTTTGTGCAGGCGGCAAAACAGTTAGAAGGAACAACTGTGACACTGTACCGTATGGGAGAGGAACATGTTCCTACGGTTGATGAATATGTGGAACAGACGCTGAAAGAGGGCGGAACCATCGGATTTGACGGAAGGGTTGTCAATGGAAGATGGGGCGCAAAACTGCAGCAGATCGCAGAAAAGAAACACGGAAAACTTTATGTACAGGAGGATCTGATCGGACAGATCTGGAAAGATCGTCCGCCGATGTCCAAAGAACCCGTGTGGATTCTGGATGAAGCATACAGTGGAAGAAGTACAAAAGATAAGCTTGCCGCAGTCCGTGAAAAAATGAAGGAAAAAGGTGCAGAGGTGCATTTGCTGGCTTCTTTGTATGATATTGCGTGGCTTTTGAATGTACGTGGAAATGACATCAGTTATGTACCGGTTGTTCTTTCCTACCTGGCATTGACACAGGAACAGTGCATCTGGTTCCTGCAGGAAGAAGTTGTCGATGATACCCTGCGGGAATATCTGCAGAAGAATGGAATTACCACGCGTCCGTATGAGGCATTTTATGAGTATGTAAAAACACTGGAGAATCAGACGATTCTGCTTAATCGCGCTGTGGTTAATACAAAAATCTGTAATAATCTGCCGGAGTCTGCACAGATTATAGATGCAGAAGATCCGACGCTGGAGATGAAAGCTGTCAAAAATGAGACAGAGATTTCCAATACGAGAAAAGCCCATGTAAAAGATGCAGTGGCAATGTGCAGATTCATGTACTGGCTGAAGAAAAATGTGGGGAAAATTCCAATGACGGAAATTTCCGCATCGGATTATCTGGAGAGTCTCCGCAGAGAACAGGAAGGCCTGCTGGATTTGAGCTTTGATACGATCTGCGGGTATGCGGATCATGGAGCAATCGTACATTATGCAGCAACACCGGAAAGTGATGTTCCACTGAAACCGGAGGGACTTCTTCTGGTGGATTCCGGAGGACATTATCTGGAAGGTACGACAGATATTACGAGAACATTTGCACTCGGACCGGTGACAGAAGAGATGAAAGCTGATTTTACCCGTGTATGCAGGTCCAATATGAATCTGGCAAATGCCCGTTTCCTGTATGGATGCAGCGGGATGAACCTTGATATTATCGCGCGTGAACCGTTCTGGGAAGCCGGACTTGACTTTAAACACGGGACCGGACACGGTGTGGGATATGTGCTCAATGTGCATGAAGGACCGAATGCATTCCGCTATAAAGGAACTGAGGATCGTCCGGGGGGAGCTGTTTTTGAAGAAGGAATGGTAACTACGGATGAACCGGGAATTTATATCGAAGGAAAATACGGAATACGTCTGGAAAACGAATTAGTATGCCAAAAAGGTGAAAAAAATGAATATGGTCAGTTTATGTATTTTGAAAATCTGACCTATGTTCCGTTTGATCTGGATGCTATCGATCCGAAACAGATGACGGAGGTTGAAAAGAAACGTCTGAATGATTACCATGCCAATGTATACAAAGTTGTTTCCCCGTATCTGCAGGGAGAGGAACTGGCATGGCTGAAGGAGGCAACACGGGCAATATAAACCGTGGCCGGGAAGGAAATGTAAAGTAATGAGTGAAAAGCTGGTGCTGATTGATGGACACAGCATATTAAACCGTGCATTTTTTGGACTGCCGGATCTGACAAATTCCGAAGGTCTGCATACCAATGCCGTGTACGGATTCTTGAATATTCTTTTTAAAATATTAGAGGAGGAACAGCCGGATTATCTGACGGTTGCATTTGATGTTCATGCACCAACTTTTCGTCATAAAATGTATGAGGCATATAAGGGAACACGAAAACCGATGGATGATGCCCTGCGGCAGCAGGTTCCGCTGATGAAAGAAATGCTTGCGGCGATGGGGGTCTGTACCATTGAGATGGAAGGATACGAAGCCGATGATCTTCTCGGTACACTTGCCGGAATGGGAGAGCGTGCCGGGATGGAAGTTTCTGTCGTATCCGGGGACCGCGATCTGCTGCAGCTTGCTTCGGATCATGTCAGGATTCGTATTCCAAAGACGAAGCGTACCGGAACAGAGATTGAAGATTATCTGGCGGCAGATGTCAAAGAACGGTATCAGGTGACACCGAAGGAATTTATCGACGTAAAAGCCCTGATGGGGGATACGGCAGACAATATTCCGGGTGTGCCGGGAATTGGAGAAAAAACAGCGACTGCGCTGATCGGACAGTATGGATGCATTGAGGAAGTTCATGCACATGCGGATGTGGTAAAGCCACCGCGTGCATCCAAAAATATTGTAGAATACTGGGATCAGGCAGTGATGAGCAAAGAACTTGCAACCATCATCACAGATGTTCCGGTGGATTATGATTTTGCCAATGCAAAGATAGACGGAAAGGCTTCTCTGTATACAGAGGAAGCCTATTTGCTGTGTAAGAGACTCGAATTTAAAAATCTTTTGAACCGGTTTACCGTGGACGCACCAAAAAACCATGCGGAAGAAAGTTTTCAGATCGTAAAGGATCAGAAGACGGCAGACCGGATCTGGAAAAAAGCCGAGGGAAAAGCGGCAGGCTTTTATGTGGTGGAGCAGGGAGTACAAAACCAGCAGCTTTCCCTGTTTGATACCGCAGAGAAACAGAAATTTGCCGGGCTTGCCATTTCGTTTTCGGAAGAAGACAATTATCTTATGGTGGCTTCACAGGAACTTCCGGCAGAAAAATTAAAACAGGATCTGCTGGAACGACAGGAACTGTATGCGGCAGATTTAAAGCCGGCGCTGGCTGCTTTTGATCTGCACAATGTACCGGAAGAAATGAGAACCCGTTTTTTTGACCGTACGATTGCAGCATATCTGCTCAATCCACTCAAGGGAGCGTATCCATACGAGGATATTGCAAAAGACTATCTGGGACTGATGATTCCGTCGAGAACAGATCTGCTTGGCAAACAGATGCCGGGGGATGTCATCACGGAAAAGGAAGCGGATGTGCTCCGGTATGCCTGCTGGGAATCTTATATTACATGGAAATCAGCCGCAGTTCTTAAGGAAGGACTTAAGGAACATGGGATGGAGCAGCTGATGCGCGAAATCGAGATGCCTCTGGTGTTTGTCTTATCGGATATGGAACAGGATGGAATCTGTATCGATGCCAATGCATTAAAAGAGTATGGTCAGAAACTGTCGGTTTCCATCGGGGAACTGGAACAGAAAATTTATGAGGAAGCGGGAGAGACGTTTAACATAAATTCTCCGAAACAGCTCGGCGTGATTCTTTTCGAAAAGATGCAGCTTCCGAATGGAAAAAAGACAAAGACCGGTTTTTCGACTTCTGCAGAAGTCTTGGAAAAACTTGCCGGAGATTATCCGATTGTTGCAGATATTCTGGAATACCGGAAACTTTCCAAACTCAAATCTACCTATGCAGATGGTCTGTCAAACTTTATTGATGCAACCGGAAAAATCCATACAACGTTCCATCAGACGATCACGGCAACCGGGCGATTGAGCAGTACAGATCCGAATCTGCAGAATATCCCGATCCGGATTGAACTTGGAAAGATGATAAGAAAAGTATTTCATCCAATGCCGGGAGATTTGTTTGTCGATTCCGATTATTCACAGATTGAATTGCGGCTTTTGGCACATATGTCCGGTGATGAGCAGCTGATTGAGGCGTTCCGCGAAAATCAGGACATTCATCGAAGTACGGCATCCAAAGTATTTCATGTACCATTTAATGAAGTGACAGACTTACAGAGAAGAAATGCCAAGGCTGTAAACTTTGGAATTGTATACGGCATCAGTGCCTATGGACTGAGTCAGGATTTAAATATAGGAACCAAAGAAGCGCAGGGATTTATCGACAGCTATTTTGAAACATATCCGAAGATCAAAGAATTTCTGGACAACACCGTAGCACAGGCAAAGGAAAAGGGATATACAAGAACTTTGTTTGGACGCATCCGTCCGATTCCGGAGCTGTCATCGGGTAATTTTATGACAAGACAGTTTGGCGAGCGTGTCGCCATGAATGCCCCGATTCAGGGAACGGCGGCGGATATTATCAAAATTGCCATGATCCGGGTACATGACCGTCTGATCCGGGAACATTTCCGTTCGCGTCTGATTTTGCAGGTACATGATGAACTGTTGATTGAGACTGCGGAGGAAGAAAAGGAAAAGGTCATTGCACTTTTGGAAGAAGAAATGCAAAAAGCAGCCGATCTGAAAGTGGAACTTGCCGTCGGTACGGCATGCGGACAGGACTGGTATGAGGCTCATTAAGAAAAATATACGAAAAGGAACAAACCCGGGAGGTGATGGAATGCGGTTTATTGGAATTACAGGAGGGGTGGGAGCAGGAAAATCTGCCATACTCGCACATCTTGCGTCAAAGCCGGGTATCAGGGTTATGCTGGCAGATGAGATTGCACATGATCTGATGCAGCCGGAGACGGAATGTTTTCAAAAGTTAAAAGAAAAATTTGCCGGGGAAGACATTTACCAGCCGGACGGATCGTTTGACCGTGCGCAGCTTGCAGCTGTCATCTTTTCCGATGACCGGAAAAGAGAAGAACTGAATGCCATTGTACATCCGGCGGTCCGGGAATATGTTCTGCAGCAGAAAGAGGCAGAGGAACGGGCTGGAAAACTTTTTCTGTTGGTTTTGGAAGCTGCACTTCTGATCGAGGAACATTATGATGAAATCTGTGATGAACTCTGGTATATTTATACTACAGAAGAAAACCGGAGAGCTCGTCTGAAGGCATCAAGAGGGTATTCCGATGCACATGTGGACCGGATTTTTGCCAGCCAGCTGAGCGAGGAGGAATACCGCAGACACTGCCGGGTGGTAATAGATAATAACGGGACACTGGAAGAAACACTGACACAGACAGAGGAAGCGCTGAGGAGAGAAGCATATGAATAACGTATTTGGTTTGGATATAGGAACCCGCAATGTGGTGGGAACGGTCGGACACCGGACAGAAGATGGAGCCTTTATTGTAGAGGCACAGTATGTCAGACAGCATGAGACACGGTCCATGCTGGATGGACAGATTCATGATATTGGAAAAGTGGCGCGTACGATTTCTGCTGTAAAAGCAGAGCTGGAGGCGCAGCTGGATGCACCGCTTTCGGAAGTGTGTATTGCAGCCGCCGGCCGTGTGTTAAAAACCGTCACTACGCATGTGGAGTATGAGTATGCGGAGGAGTCGGTCGTCACAGGAGAAGATATCCACACATTAAATCTTCTGGGGGTAGAGCAGGCACAGGATATTTTGCGGGAACAGAATGACACAAAATATAAGTTTTACTGTGTCGGATATTCGGTTGTGAAATATTATTTAAACGAAGAAGTATTTATCAGTATTGAAGGACATAAAGCAAATAAAATCGGTGAGGACATTATCGTAACATTTTTGCCGGAAGATGTTGTGGACGGGCTGTATTCCGCAGTCGGTCAGGCTAAAATGACGGTTGCCAATATGACACTGGAGCCAATTGCGGCGATCAATGTGGCAATCCCTGAAAATTTCCGGATGTTAAATATTGCGCTGGTCGATGTCGGAGCGGGAACATCGGATATTTCTATCACAAGAGAGGGAAGTATCATAGCTTATGGTATGATTCCATATGCAGGGGATGAACTGACCGAGCTGATCGTGCAGCAGTATCTGGTTGATTTTCAGACTGCAGAGAAAATGAAACTGGCATCTTCGAGTGAGGATGAAGTGACATATGAGGATATTATGAGTATTTCCCATACAATTCCATCCAAGGAGATCTGGGAGCTGGTTGCCCCGACGGTGGAGAAGATTACTTCCGAGGTGGCTGCAAAGATCAAGGAACTGAATGGGGATAAAACCGTAAGCGCCTGCTTTGTTGTCGGTGGTGGCGGAAAGATTCACGGATTTACGGAAAAACTTGCCGGGCATCTGGATCTGCCGACGGAGCGTGTGGCATTAAGAGGCGAAGAAGTGCTTAAAGAAGTGACATTTGAGCAGGAAGATATCAAAAAAGATCCGCTGCTTGTCACACCGATTGGAATCTGCCTGAATTATTATGAACAGAAAAATAATTTTATTATGGTCCGCTTCAACGGAGAACGCCTGAAACTGTATGATAATAACAGACTTACCATTGTGGATGCGGCAATGCAGGCGGGATTTCCGAATGACCAGCTGTTTCCGAAACGCGGAATGCCGATCAATTTCACCGTGAATGGAGGCGCAAGAATCGCAAGAGGAGAGGCTGGGGAGGCCGCCATAGTGACGATGAATGGCCAACCGGCAAATATCAACACACCGCTGGAGCCAAATTCCGATATTACGATTGAGCCATCAACGGCAGGAGATAATGCGGTGTATACCATCGGACAGCTTCCGGAGTATCACGAGTCCGTGATTTCGTTTGTGATCAATGGACAGAACGTGGTATGTCCGAAATTTGTCGAGGTAAACGGAAGCCTTGAACCGGATTCCTATGAAATTCAGGAGGGAGATTCCATCGAGACCCGGAATTTTTATACCGTTGCACAGATTGCAGAATTTATGGACGTGGAAATTGACCCGGACAGTGAAATTCTGGTCAATAACAGGGAAGCGGGGATGGAGACCCTGGTATACGAAAATTTCTCCATTGACTGGACACCGTTAAGCTTCGGGGTTGCGTCAGAGAGTGAGAATCGGTATAATGCAACAGAGGGGGTTACAGATTCCGCGGAAATATCGCGGGAAGAAATGACTCCGGAAACCTCCGGGGAGGCCAAGGCGGCTGAGTCGGAGAAAAAAGATACGGTCTGTGTTGTCACGGTAAATGGCGAGACGGTGGAACTTACGGGAAAAGAAGATTACATATTTGTGGATGTTTTTGACCGGATCACGTTTGATCTCAACGCCGGAAACGGACGTGCAATTGCAACGCTTGTAAATGGCATGGAAGCTGAATTTTCCCAGCCGCTTAATAATGGAGACCGGGTAGAAATTTACTGGAAAGAGAAATAGTATGTTAGAATTATGCAGTATTGCAAGTGGCAGCAGTGGAAACTGTATCTGTGTAGGCTCGGACAACCACCATGTGTTAATTGATGCGGGGATCAGCGGAAAGCGGATTGAGAATGGATTAAACGAGGTGGATTTAAAGAGTCAGGATATGGATGGGATTCTGGTTACACATGAACATCTGGATCATATCGCAGGACTTGGTGTTATGGCAAGAAGATATGGGCTGCCGATGTATGCAACGGCAGGAACCATTGAAGCCATTAAGAACACGCCGTCTGTGGGAAAGATCGACCCGGAATTATTTCATGAAATTGTTCCGCAGGAAGATTTTGTAATCGGAGACCTGACGATTACCCCGATCCATATCTCACATGATGCGGCGGATCCTGTGGCATACCGGATAAAAAAAGGAAACCGTACCTTTGCGGTAGTAACCGATCTGGGAAATTATGATGATGAGATTGTGCAGCAGCTGCAGGGACTTGATACTTTGCTGCTGGAGGCAAATCATGATATTCATATGCTCGAAACGGGTGTATACCCTTATCCGCTGAAACGCAGGATTATGGGAAACAGGGGACATCTGTCGAATGAGCGGAGCGGCCAGCTGCTCTGTGAACTTCTTCATGATAAATTCGGCACAGTGGTACTGGGCCATTTAAGCAAGGAAAATAATTACGAGGAACTGGCGTATGAAGCAGTGCGTCTGGAAGTTACGATGGGGGATAATCCGTACAAAGCGGATGATTTCCCGATGTATGTGGCAAAAAGAAATGCGGTTTCGCCTGTAATTCGTGCAGAGTAAAAAGGAGAGTTTATATTATGGAAAAAACAATGGACAAAGCAATCATTACAGTAGTAGGAAAAGATACCGTCGGTATTATTGCAAAGGTATGTACTTATCTTGCTGACAACGGCGTAAACGTGCTTGATATTTCACAGACGATTGTTTCTGGATTTTTTAATATGATGATGATTGTGGATATGGCAGATGCAAAGAAGCACTTTGCAGAGATTTCCGGAGAAATGGATGCATTGGGAGAAAAAATAGGCGTTTCAATCAAATGTCAGCGCGAAGAAATTTTTGAAAAAATGCATCGTATCTAAAACATGGAGGAAGCAAAGAATGATTAACAGCTGGGAAGTACAGGAAACCAACGAAATGATCGAGAAGGAGAATCTGGATGTGAGAACCATCACACTCGGGATCAGTCTTCTTGACTGTATTGATTCGGATCTGGATCGTCTGAATCAGAATATTTACAACAAGATTACAACCGTGGCAAAAGATCTGGTAGCGACCGGAGAAAAGATTGAAAAAAGTTATTCCATTCCAATCGTAAATAAGAGAATTTCTGTGACACCAATTGCGCTGGTGGGCGGTTCGGCTTGTAAGACACCGGAGGATTTTGCTACAATCGCCGCAACTATGGATCGTGCAGCAAAGACGGTCGGCGTCAATCTGATCGGCGGATATTCCGCACTGGTATCTAAAGGCATGACGAAAGCGGATGAACTTCTGATCCGTTCCATTCCACAGGCACTGCACAGTACTGAACGTGTATGCAGTTCCGTAAACCTGGCATCCACCAAGACGGGCATTAACATGGACGCAGTAAGGCTTATGGGCGAGATTATTCTTCAGACGGCAGAAATTTCAAAGGACAACGATTCTGCCGACTGCATGAAGCTGGTGGTCTTTTGCAATGCACCGGACGATAATCCGTTTATGGCAGGAGCTTTCCACGGAGTGACCGAGGCAGATGCGATCATCAATGTCGGAGTCAGTGGACCGGGTGTTGTAAAAAATGCACTGGAAAAAGTACGCGGAGAGAATTTTGAGGTTCTCTGTGAGACGATCAAAAAGACGGCATTTAAGGTTACCCGTGTCGGCCAGCTGGTGGCACAGGAGGCATCTAAGATGTTAAACATTCCGTTTGGTATCGTGGATCTTTCCCTGGCACCGACTCCGGCAATCGGAGACAGTGTTGCGGATATTCTCTGTGAGTGCGGTCTGGAGTATGCAGGTGCACCGGGAACCACTGCAGCACTTGCCATGCTCAATGATCAGGTAAAGAAGGGCGGCGTGATGGCTTCTTCTTATGTGGGTGGTTTAAGTGGTGCTTTTATTCCGGTCAGCGAGGATCAGGGGATGATCAACGCGGTAGAGGCAGGCGCAATTTCCCTTGAAAAATTAGAGGCAATGACCTGTGTATGTTCGGTAGGTCTGGATATGATCGCCATCCCGGGAGATACAAAGGCAACAACCATTTCCGGAATGATTGCAGACGAGATGGCAATCGGAATGGTGAACCAGAAGACAACCGCTGCACGTCTGATTCCGGCTGTGGGAAAAGGTGTGGGAGACAGAGTGGAATTTGGAGGATTGTTTGGATATGCCCCGGTTATGCCGGTAAACAAATACTCCTGTGATGACTTTATCAACCGTACAGGACGTATTCCGGCTCCGATCCATTCTTTTAAAAATTAATAGGTAAAAAACAGAAGTAAAAAATTTGGAGCAGATTTATGATAGCATATGAAAAATTACCGCTGGACAATGAAGTGAAGGCAGCTTTAGAAGGACTTGAGATAGAATATGTGTTCCAGCCGATCTTTTATAAAGATTGTGTGAGAATATATGCATATGAAGCGTTGATGAGACCGAAGAAGATGACGGTGGGGCAGCTGATTGATGAATTTGCCAGGGATGAGAAACTGCATATACTGGAAGTTGCCACTTTTTTTGGTGCAACACAGGCGTATATTGAGCGGGGATATCAGGAATATCTCTGTATCAATTCTTTCCCGTCGGAAAGTTTTACGGAGAATGAGGCAGAAGCATTTGATACTTATTTTGGAAACCAGAAAGGAAAAAGGATCATTGAGATTTTAGAGTATCCGAAAGTTTCCCTGCGCGAGTGGGTCAGAAAAAGTGAGATGGTCCAGAATAAGCACTGGAAGGTATCGCTGGATGATTTTGGCATGGGTGAAAACAATATGAATGCTGTATATCTGTATACACCGGATATCGTAAAACTGGACCGCTCCCTGATCTGTGGAATTGACAACGATGCCAGAAAACAGGAGAACGTCCGTACATATCTGGAAAGTTTCCATGAAAGAGGAATGCAGGTGCTTGCGGAAGGTGTGGAGACAAGAGAAGAGTGTGATTTTTTACGGTCTTTGGGAGTGGATCTGTTTCAGGGATACTATCTGGCTATGCCGGCATAAATACAAAAAGAGAGCGTGCGAAAGCACGTTCTTTTTTAAAAAAATAAATTATCTGAAAAAACATAATAAAACAAACAATTATGAGAAATATAAAGGAAAAATAAAAAGAAATAAAAAAACAGGTTGACATAATGTGAAATGCGTGTTATATTTAAGACAACAAAAAAACAAGCAGCCATCACGAAGGGTGACGAGAAAGCCCTGGACGTGAAATCTAATGTAAGGAGGTACAGTCCAAAGGGAACATAAGCCATTGGCAGGGAGCAACCAAACACAGGTCATCAGGCTTCACTTGATGAAAGAATAAACATTCGGGAATGGAAACCAGTGACAGAGTACAAAAGAGAGCGGACAAAGAGGAACGGATAAAAGGTGATTTGCCCAGAACGTCATTTCGGTAAACAAAAGAAGAATGGATATAGAACAAAAGATGAAGTGAGGAGCAGTCCAATGGAGTGTGGAAATCATTAGGCGTCATCAGAAGTATCTGATGGCGTCTTTTGTTGTGCATGAATAAGAATTATCCACGGGTTTTGGAAATAACGTGACCAAAGATAATCCAGTGGGACATCTCCGATGCGTTATTACTGTCGATATAAAACGTCTGTCCGTAATAGGTGAGAGGTTCTAAGCGCCAGGGATCTGTCTGGCGAAGGCGGCGGATGTAAAGAAGACCGGTCACTTTGTTAATAAAAATACCGGTGTCGCCATCACGTATGGGATTCCGCGCGATTAATAAAATATCGTTTGCATGATAGACAGGAGACATATGATCACTTGTGACAAGAAGTGCACAATCAATCTGGTTTCCATAGCGTTTGCGGTATCCGGAAATATTGATTTTTTCGAGAGAACAGGAATCATACACCATTCCATCGTGCATGTTTCCACTTGGAATGATCATAGTGGTATAGTCCTCGCGGGAAACCGATGGAACCGTTTCCAGATTTCTGGCAAAATCGAATTCAAACTGTACAAGGGATTCAATAAAATGTAACTGTGTAGGCGAAAGATTGCGCATGCGGTCATAGGTCTGGAATAAATCAGAGGATTCGCCACATAATTCATAGAACATCTTTCCGGTAAGCTGGCTGAGCTTATATACGGTATAGACATCGACTTTTCCGGTATCCCCATTGGCAAGTCTTTTGTACGAGGAAAGGGACATATCTAGTGCTTTTGCCATATCCTGCTGTGAATAGCCGAGTTTAAAGCGCTCTCTTTCCAGATTTGTTCCAAGATTTCTGGATAATTGTTCGCGTGTCAGCATGAACCATCACCTCCAAATAAAATATCAAATCTATTATAATAATAAACGCTAAAAAGGTCAAATGACATATCGCGTTTCCGGATAAGGATCATTTCTGACCCCTGACCGACAAAAGTCGCCGGAAATATCAAAAAATTTAGCCCCGAATTGAAAAAATAGAAAAGATATAATCAATATGTAAATAAAAAGTCAAATTCAGTCAAAACAAAAAGAAAGGGGAAAGACGAAAGGTATAGGATAAATACATAAAAGGGAACTGATGCGTCCGGCATACAGTTCTTTTTTTGTTTTTTATGTGAACGAGTGCACAAAAGCAGGAAATTATGGTAAACTGTTTCATAGGAATAATGAGCGGATGTATGCTCATGAAAAGGGGTATTATAAGTGGAAAAACAACGATTACATTATTATGAACAGCTTGCAGAACTGTATCCGACGATTGGAAAAGCATCTACGGAAATTATCAATCTGCAGTCTATTTTATATCTGCCAAAAGGCACGGAACATTTTTTGTCGGATATACATGGGGAATTTAAAGCATTTTCCCACGTATTGAGAAACGGGTCTGGAGCCGTCCGCAAAAAGATTGATGACGTATTCGGGCATACGCTAAGTACGGCAGATAAGATGTCTCTGGCAACACTGATTTATTATCCACAGAAAAAAATCGAGCTGGTGCGTCAGACCGAGGACGATATCGAGAACTGGTATAAGATCACACTGTACCGGCTGATCGAGGTGTGTAAGACAGTATCTTCCAAATACACCAGATCCAAAGTGCGCAAGGCGCTGCCGGAGGATTATGCGTATGTAATCGAGGAACTGATTACGGAAAAGCAGGAGGTTTTGAATAAAGAGGCCTATTACGAGGCAATTATCAACACCATTCTGGAACTTGGGCAGGCAGATAATTTTATTGTGGCACTGGCGGAACTGGTGCAGAGGCTGGTCATTGATCATCTGCATATTCTCGGGGATGTGTATGACCGCGGTCCGTCACCGGACCGGATTATGGATCAGCTGGAACAATATCATTCGTTTGATATCCAGTGGGGGAATCACGATATGGTATGGATGGGGGCAGCAGCCGGGCAGCTTGCCTGCATTGCATCTGTGATCCGGACAAGTATCCGGTATGGAAATCTGGATCTGATTGAGGATGGTTATGGCATCAATATGGTTCCGCTTGCAACATTTGCCATGGATGCTTACCGCGATGATCCGTGCAGACAGTTTGTACTGAAAGATTCCACGGATGAGGAACGAAGCAAGAAAGAAACGCTGATGAACCGGAAAATGCATAAGGCAATTGCCATCATAAGGTTTAAACTGGAAGGACAGCTGATCCACAAATGGCCAGAGTATGGTATGGAAAACCGCTGTCTGCTGCACCGTATTAATTACGAGAACAAAACAGTGGAAATTGATGGAAAAACCTATGACATGCTGGATACCAGTTTTCCTACCATTGATCCGGAACATCCGTATGATCTGACACCTGAGGAACAGGAAGTCATGAACCGGCTGCGCACCTCGTTTATACACTGTGAGAAACTGCAGCGCCATGTACGGCTTCTGCTAAAACGAGGCAGCATGTATAAAGTCTACAACGGAAATCTGCTTTATCATGGATGTGTGCCGCTGAATCCGGATGGGACATTTAAGAAAGTAAATGTATATGGCAGGGAATACAGCGGAAAAGCACTCTATGATGTGCTGGAATCCTATGTCCGCAAGGCATTTTTCTCTCTGGATGAAAAAGAGAGGGAAAAAGGAAGGGATATCATGTGGTATATCTGGACGGCACCGGATTCTCCTTTGTACGGACGGAGTAAGATGGCAACGTTTGAGCGGTATTTTCTTGCGGACAAGTCCATGCATCATGAGAGTAAGAATGCGTATTATCATTTGTTTGACAAAGAGGAAACGGCAGATAATATACTTAAAGAATTCGGGCTGACGGGGGATTTTGTGCATATCATCAATGGTCATGTACCGGTAGAGCGCATTGCCGGCGAAAATCCGGTCAAGTGTAACGGAAAACTGATCCTGATCGACGGTGGATTTTCAAAAACATACCGGAGAAAAACGGGAATTGCAGGATATACACTGACGTACAATTCTTATGGACTGACGCTTTCTGCCCATGAACCGTTTGACTGGTCAAACGAGGCGGTAAGAGATGAACTGGATATTGTATCGCATCAGGAAGCAGTGGAATACCGGGATAAACGTATTCTGGTGGGTGATACAGACGTTGGTAAGCGCATGATGATCCGCATTGAGGAACTGAAAAAACTGATTCAGGCATATCAGGACGGCGAAATCGCCGAACGGGATGCCAGCAGTGCTTATAAATGGTAGAGGATAAGTTATGTATCAGGTAGAAGGCTACGCATTTGAAACAAAGGAACAGGAACATACAGCAAAACATGAGGTAGAGATCATCGGGTATATCCGGAAAAATACGAGAATGGATGATCCGGATATTGTGCTGGCGTTATATAACAAACTGGTGTTAAAAGAAATTTTTGTCACGCCGGTCGGATATGATTTTTTGCACAGGCTTCAGGAATATCTGTATACCATTCCCTATATCCGGAGAGAAGATATTCTTCCGATTACGGTGTATGAACCGGAAGGAATGGTTTCAAAAGAAAAAAGAAGCAAAGAGGAAATAAAGCAGAAGAAAAAAAGACAGAAAAACAAAGAGCATGTGGTCAGTAAAAACCGCCGGAAGAAGAACCGGGATTATCAGAAACTGTTTCACATCAGCACATTTTTCGCAGTTGTTTTTGCACTTGGCATCATTGGGATGCTTGTGATTACGTGGCTCAGCAAAGATAATGTGACGATTTTAAACTATGAAAATAAGGTGATTGATAAATACGAAATCTGGGAAAAACAGCTGGATGAACGGGAAAGCCAGCTTGAGGAGAGGGAATTGAGACTGACGGAACAGGAGGCAGAATAGAGATGGACAAAGTGAAGATCCTTGTGGTAGATGATGAGAGCCGGATGCGGAAGCTGGTACGGGATTTTTTGACCCGGCAGAACTATGAAGTCTTAGAAGCGGCAGATGGAGAGGAAGCACTGGATATTTTTTATAAAGACAAAGCGATCGCTTTGTTGATTCTGGATGTGATGATGCCAAAGATGAACGGCTGGGAAGTCTGCAGGGAAATCCGTCAGACATCCAAAGTCCCGATCATCATGCTCACGGCCAAAAGTGATGAGAGTGATGAACTTATGGGATTTGACCTTGGGGTTGATGAATATATAACCAAACCGTTTTCACCGAAAATTCTTGTGGCACGTGTCGAAGCGATTCTGCGCCGGACGAATAAGATCGGTGATGCGGCCGATTTTAAGACGGCAGGAGAGATTATTCTGGATAAGACAGCACACGAGGTGAAAATTTCGGGAAATCCGGTAGAACTCAGTTTCAAGGAGTTTGAACTGCTGGAATATTTTATGAATAATCAGGGGATTGCCCTCTCGAGGGAACGCATTTTAAACAGTGTGTGGAATTATGACTATTTTGGGGATGCACGGACGATTGATACACATGTAAAAAAACTGAGAAATAAACTCGGGGCATGTGGAAGTTATATAAAAACCGTATGGGGAATGGGTTACAAGTTTGAGGTGTCCTAAATGGAAAAGAAACAAAAGACTTCCCTGACGTGGCAGCTGATTTTGACGATGGTTGTCATTGTTGCGGGAACGGTTGCGATGTGCTGGTTTTTTAATACCACTTTTTTGGAAAAATATTATATTTTTCATAAGGAAAAAGAGTTAAAAAGCAGTTTTGACCAGGTAAGGCTGATTTGTGAAAAGCAGGGGGATTCCAGTGATGATGCGTATGTGCAGTTCGAGAGAATCTGTGCAAACGGAAATATCAATATGCTTATTGCAGATCAGGACAGAAACCTGATATGGAGTTCCTACAGCAGTGCACAGCGTTTTCAGATGCAGATGGAGGACTGGCTGTATGGAAGTGACCGCAGCCGTGTGCAGGTGCTTTCATCCGGAAAGGATTATACGCTGCTTCGGCAGACCGATGAACGGCTGCAGTCGGAGTATCTGGTTCTTCTGGGAACTTTAAAAAATGGAAACAATCTTTACATGCGTGCGGCTGTGGAAAGCATTCGGGAAAGTGCGAGCATAACAAACCAGTTTTTTGTAATGGTGAGCACGGGAGCCATCATCTTAAGTGTGATTCTGATCATCGTTCTCTCGAAAGGAATTTCCCATCCGATCCATGCCTTATCCGATATTGCAAGAAGGATGACACAGCTGGATTTTGATGCAAAGTATATACCGGTACGTCATGTGAGCCGGGAGATTGATGAACTTGGAAATTCCATGAATGAATTGTCGGAGACACTGGAAGAGACGATTTCGGAACTAAAGACAGCAAACGTCAGCCTGCAGCAGGATATCGAGAAAAAAGAACAGATCGATGAAATGAGAAAAGAATTTCTTTCGAATGTTTCACACGAGCTGAAAACACCGCTGGCACTCATACAGGGATATGCGGAAGGATTAAAAGAATGCATCAATGATGATGCGGAGAGCCGTGATTTTTACTGTGATGTGATTATGGATGAATCGGAAAAGATGAATCATATGGTAAAGCAGCTGCTGACACTCAATCAGCTGGAGTTTGGCAATGATACCGTGGAAATGACACGGTTTGATATCACGGAGCTGATTGACGGCGTGATCCAGTCTGCATCCATCATGGCGGCACAAAAACAGGTGAATATCGAATTTTACAGGGAAGGTCCGGTATATGTCTGGGGGGATGAGTTTAAGGTGGAAGAGGTGATTACGAATTTCCTGACCAATGCCATGAACCATGCGGCAGGAGAAAAAAAGATTACCATTCGTTTTCAAAAACATGACCATCTGGTACGCACGAGTGTGTTTAATACCGGTGACCCGATTCCCGAAGAGGATCTTGACAAGATCTGGGTGAAATTCTATAAAGTAGACAAAGCAAGAACACGTGAATATGGTGGAAGCGGAATCGGATTGTCCATTGTCAAGGCAATCATGGATTCTTTTCATCAGAAATGCGGTGCAGTCAATCACCCGGACGGTGTGGAGTTTTGGATGGAATTGGAGACCAATAATTAATGCAAAGAAAAGATTGTCTTATTTTTCAGAATATGATACCATAAAACATAGATTATAGGGCAAAAGTGACAAGAGGGTAAAAGAGTATGAAAAAGAAAATAAGTCTGCCTGTGATGGCAGTGTCAGCAATACTCCTGTTGGGAGGCTGTGGAACCCAGATGTATGATTTGTCAGAGGACGAAGAAAATCTGGTCGTGCAGTATTCGGCGCATATTCTTGCAAAGTATAATATTGAGCAGAAAGACGGAATGACAGCCGCTTCATCCGAAGAGACACAGGAAACACAAAAACAGGACAGCCAGATGCCGGAGAGCCAGAATACCCAGAGTGCGGACAACAACATGGCGTCAGATGCCACGGGAGAAACCCAGACACAGGAGATGGAGACGATGCCGATCGCCGAGGCAATCGGACATGCATCGGGTCTGACCGTTTCTTACAAAGGATACAGGGTTCAGAATATCTATCAGGAGGGAGACTATTTTGCAGTAACTCCTGAGGATGGAAACAAACTTGTTGTGATGAAGTTTGAAATTAAAAATAAGGGGAAGAAAAAGGTCAGGCTGGATACAGAAAAACTCGGTATTACATTTTATGCATGTTTTGACGGAAAAAACAGGATAAAGGAGACTGCTTCGCTCGGAACCAGAAGTCTTTCCTCTTATGGGGAAACCATCAGGGGCGGAAAGAAGAAAACAGCGGTTTTACTGTTTCAGATTCCGAAAGACCAGGCTGATAAAATTTCGGGTGAGACACTGTATGCAGAAATAAAAGATACAATTTATTCTCTGAAATACAAATAAATGCCCCCAAATTTTACAAAATATGATATAATAAACATAAGGGATTACCAATACAGAAAAGTGCGGGAGGACGTATATGGATACAAATATTCTGTTAGAGTCAGGGACGAACGAATTAGAAATTTTAGAGTTTACATTAGGAGATAATCATTACGGAATCAACGTGGCAAAGATCAGGGAGATTTTGTCATACCAGAAGGTTACTCCTGTACCGAATACACATCCGAGCGTAGAAGGCATTTTTATGCCGCGCGAGGTGATGATTACGGTCATCAATCTGAAAAAGTGTCTTGGCATGGAGGATGATGGACAGGAAGGTCTGTTTATTATCACGAATTTTAATAAACTTGATGTGGCATTTCATGTGGATCAGGTGGTAGGAATTCACCGTGTATCATGGAATGAGATCATCAAACCGGATTCTACGATTAATGGAGAAGACGGAAGTGTTGCAACTGGTGTGATCAAGATGGACGGAAAACTGGTTGTTATTCTTGACTTTGAGGCAATTGTATCATCCATCAGTCCGGAAACCGGTCTCAGGGTCAATGATATTGAACAGATCGGGGAGAGAAGCCGGAGCGAGGATACAATTCTGATTGCAGAGGATTCTCCGTTGCTGAGCAGTCTGATTACGGACTGCCTGAAAAAAGCAGGATACGAAAAACTGATTGTTACATGTAATGGAAAGGAAGCATGGGACAAGATTCAGGAATTTGAAAAGGCGGGGACATTGGACGAGAACGTTCATTGTGTCATTACCGATATTGAAATGCCCCAGATGGACGGACATCGTCTTACGAAGCTGATCAAATCAGATGACAAACTGAAACATCTTCCGGTTATCATTTTCTCCTCTCTTGTAAATGAGGAAATGAGAAGAAAAGGGGAGTCGCTTGGTGCAGATGCACAGCTGACCAAACCTGAAATCGGAAGTCTTGTAGATGCCATTGATGAATTACTTGCAAAGAGAAACAAATAAATTCCGGCAAAACAGTAAGGGGTGTGATGGCTTCATCACATCCCTTTGCAGGTTTATGGAATAAACAGATGGAATGGAGAAAAACACATGGGAGACCACTCATCGGAAAATTATCTGGATCAATTATTAAATTCCATGCATGGAGAAGAAACGGAACATCCGAAGGAACAGCAGGCAGCAAAACAGGTTCTGAGAGATGATTTTGAAAAGCAATTGTTTGGAGAAGAAGAAACGAAGGAAAAGGCAAAAGCGAAAAATGAAGAAGATTTTTTGAGGGAGTTTGAGGAAGAACTGCTCAAGGAAGATATTCCGGAGTATACCGAGAGCCTGAATCAAAAAAAACAGGAAGAAAAAGCCACACAGATTGACGCTTCCCTGGATGATCTGCTCGATAATATTCCACAGGATGATTTTTCGACAGGGGATGCAGCAAAGGAAGAAGAAACCGGTTTTCAGGGGAAAAGTCCGTTGGAAACTGCAATACCACCCGATGAGGGTGATTTCGAGGTGAATACACTTGATGATGCAGTCGGAACGTTTGACAGCAATCTGCCAAAAGAAGAGGATGGAGAACTGGATCTGTCAGGGCTTTCGGATTCGGATCTTATGGATATGCTTTCCGGAGATCAGGATTTATCGGATCTGGGGGATATGCTTTCTTCTGATCAAGATGGAAAACCTTTGGAAGAAACTGATTCCATCGGTGATTTTGCAAGATCGGAAATGAATCCGCAGGAAGAAGTGGCAGATAAGATTCCAGAACTTACAGAGCAGGAAGACATACCGGCACAGGCAGAAGAAACCGCTTCCAATGGGAAAAATAAAAAAAAGAAAAAGAATAAGAAAGAGAAAAAAGAGAAAGAAGGCGGCTTCTGGCAGAAACTTTCCCGGATTATTTTCGGAGAGGATGATGAGGAAGAAAAGCAGGCGGTTGACATCGGAAATACACAGGGAGCGGATGTCAGTGAACTTTCGGAGGAAAACCAGCAGATCTTAAAGGAACTTGAAGGTACAGGCGGTGATGCCGGAAGGGAACCGGAAAAGAAAAAGGAAAAACCGAAAAAAGAGAAAAAACCGAAGAAAGAAAAGAAGCCCAAACAGCCAAAACCGCCGAAACCGAAAAAGGAGAAAAAACCTAAGGAAGTGGATAACACACCGCCGCTGCCAAAGGGACCGGTGATTGCGATTGTTCTTATGGCAGTGTCATTGTTTGCATTTGTCATGATTGTGACAAATCTTTTGGGGTATCAGGCAAACTTAAGTCAGGCAAAGGAAAAATATGAGCAGGGTTCTTATGTGGAGGCATACCGTAAGCTGCAGGGGCTTTCGATCAAGGAGCGCGATGAAAAGCTTTATCATCAGCTGGCAACTCTTGCTGCTGTCTCGGAAAAGTATCAGGCATATCTCGTATTTGATAATTACGGTTCAAAAATTGATGCACTTGATGCACTGGTATGTGCATATGGGCGTTATGACCTGAACCAGAAAAATGCCAAAGAGTATGGCTGTGAAGATCAGCTTGAGAAGATCGGAGGAAAGATTATCAAAGCACTGCTGAAAGATTATGATATGACAGGGGATGAGGCACTGGATATCTACCAGACCAGAAAGCGGGATGATTATACGGTAAAATTGCATCAGAAGCTGAAAGAACTTGGGCTGGGATAAAAAAATAGCAGAAAGTAAGGCAGGAGACTGTTAATTTAGGAGTAAGACCTATATGATTGCAATAATAGACTACAACGCTGGAAATTTAAAAAGCGTGGAAAAAGCATTGCATTTTCTCGGAGAAGACTGTGTGATCACACGTAATTTTCACGAGATTGAGACCGCAGACAAAGTGATTCTTCCGGGAGTCGGTGCATTTGGCGATGCGATGGAACAATTGAAAAAATACGAGCTGGACAAGGTGATTCATCAGGTGACAGCGGAAAATAAGCCATTTCTTGGCATCTGTCTGGGACTGCAGCTTCTCTTTGAGGGAAGCGATGAGAGTCAGGGTGTAGAGGGACTCCATGTGCTGGACGGACAGATTCTGCGGATTCCGGATCAGTCGGGACTTAAGATTCCGCACATCGGGTGGAATTCTCTGCATTTACAGAATGACGGAAGACTTTTTGCTGGGCTGGAGGAAAATCCGTATGTATATTTTGTACATTCCTATTATCTGAAAGCAGCGGATGAACAGATAGTGAAAGCAACCACACAGTACAGTACGACAATTCATGCATCGGTAGAATCCGGAAATACATTTGCATGTCAGTTCCATCCGGAAAAGAGCGGTACGGTTGGACTTTCGATTTTGAAAAATTTTGCAAAGCTGCAGGGAGGAAATGCATAGTGTTTACGAAGAGAATTATTCCTTGTCTGGATGTGAATGACGGACGTGTGGTAAAAGGCATTAACTTTGTGAATTTAAGAGATGCCGGAGATCCGGTAGAGGTCGCAGCAGCTTACGACAAGGCGGGCGCAGATGAAGTAGTCTTTCTGGATATTACCGCATCTTCCGATCACCGTGCAACGGTGGTAGACATGGTGCGTAAGGTTGCAGAGAAGGTGTTTATCCCGTTTACGGTAGGCGGTGGTATCCGTACGGTGGAGGATTTTAAGGTACTGCTTCGGGAAGGTGCCGACAAGATTTCCATTAATTCTTCCGCAATCAATACACCGGAGCTGATTGGAAATGCAGCGGACAAGTTTGGCAGCCAGTGTGTGGTAGTCGCCATTGATGCCAGACGAAGAGAGGATGGAAGCGGCTGGAATGTTTACAAAAACGGCGGTCGTATTGATACCGGGCTTGACGCTGTAGAATGGGCAATGAAAGCTAACAGACTTGGTGCGGGAGAAATTCTTCTGACCAGCATGGACTGCGATGGAACAAAGGCAGGGTATGATATTGAACTGACCAGACAGATTGCAGACAATGTTTCCATTCCAGTGATTGCATCCGGTGGTGCGGGCATAAAAGAACATTTTTATGAGGCCCTGACAGAGGGACATGCAGATGCAGCACTGGCAGCGTCCCTGTTTCATTATAAGGAGCTGGAGATCATGGATCTGAAAAATTATCTGGCAGACCGCGGTGTCTCCGTGCGTAGATAGGAGTGGATGAAATTATGGCAATGATAACAAACGACTGGCTTCCGGCAGTCCGTGAGGAATTCGCCAAACCATATTACCGGCAGCTGTATCAGTTTGTGAAAGAAGAGTATAGCCGCACGGTTGTGTATCCGCCGGCAGAGGATATTTTTAATGCACTGCATTTTACACCGCTTAGTGAGGTAAAAGTACTGATTCTGGGACAGGATCCGTATCACAATGAACATCAGGCACATGGTCTTTCATTTTCTGTCCTTCCGGATCAGAAAGAAATTCCGCCGTCTCTGCAGAATATTTATAAAGAACTGCAGGATGATCTGGGGTGTAAAATTCCAAACAACGGCTATCTGAAAAAATGGGCAGATCAGGGTGTACTGCTTTTGAATACCGTGCTTACGGTGCGGGCGCATCAGGCAAATTCCCATCAGGGAAGAGGATGGGAGCAGTTTACGGATGCGATCATTCAGGCAGTGAATGCGCAGGATCGTCCGATTGTGTATATGTTGTGGGGACGTCCGGCGCAGAGCAAAATACCGATGCTTACAAATCCAAAGCACCTGATCTTAAAGGCACCGCATCCAAGTCCGCTTTCCGCGTATCGCGGGTTCTTTGGATGCAGACATTTCAGTCAGGCAAATCAGTTTCTAAAAGAACATGGAATCGAGCCGATTGACTGGCAGATAGAAGACATTTAAGAAATTTCTTGATAAAAAGAGGAGTGCCCCATTGTCCAATGGACAATGGGGCGAATTATGAAAAAATAACAAGTTAGTAACTTTGCTTTCTTTTATGTTCTTATAATAGCATCTGATTGTGAATAAAATATGAACAAAACGAAAAGAAATTGTTATCTTTTCGTAATTATAACCAAAATACGGAAAAATACCACAAAAGTATTGTAAAAACAGTGAAAAAGCGATAGGATAAAAGAAAGAATTGTGTGAAAGAGGTGATACTATGAGAGGAATTTCGATGTATGATTCATCGTCAGTAAGTACTTTATTTTCCAGTCTGGGTTCTTCGAAAAGCACAGGAAGCGGCATGTTTGGAATCAATTTAAGTGAGTATGCAAGTATTCGCAGTGGTTCTTATGGCAAATTAATGCGCTCTTATTTTTCAATGGATTCCACGAAGAGCACCTCGAAGTCGGATGACAGCACCAAAAATACGATCGAGGATCTGGCCACGACCACATCGACGTCAAAAGACAGTACCAAGACGCTGGCTGCGATTGAGTCCGATGCCAAGGAACTGACAGACTCTGCTAAGGCATTGTATACCCGCAGTAACAACAAGGTGTTTACAAAGGATTCCGGGGGCAGCTACGATACGGACAAGATCTACAAAGCAGTAAAGAGTTTTGCGGATGATTACAACTCCATGCTGGATACAGCCGGCAAGTCATCGACGAACCGCATTTCCCGGTCGGTAAGTTCTATGAAAAATGAGACTTCTTACAATGAGAAACCCTTAAAGGAAATAGGAATTACGGTCGATGAAAAGACCGGCAGGCTGTCGGTGGATGAGACAACGTTTAAGAGTGCGGACACAGAGAAAATAAAGAACCTGTTCAATGGAACCGGTTCCTACGCATACAGTGTGGCAACAAAGGCAGCCATGACAGAGTCTTATGCAAAGTCAGAAGCCGCAAAATCCAATACATATACGAAGAATGGCACGTATAATTACAATTATAACAGCGGAAATATTTTTACAGATATGTTTTAAAATAGTTGAAAATGAGTTTTCGAAATGCAGGAAACCCTCTTTGCTGGACAGACCAGCAGAGAGGGTTTCCTGTTTTTACCAAACAGACAGAGGGTAACAGATTAATCATCTGCCTCCTCATCTGCAGTTGTATTGTATACCTGACGTTTTCTTGCCATAACATCACTTTCGAGATATTCGTCATAAGTAGAAACCTTGTCTACCATGCTTCCATCCGGAAGAAACTCGATGATGCGGTTCGCAGTTGTCTGTACGACCTGATGATCACGGCAGGCAAACAGGATGACACCAGGGAATTTGATCATACCATTATTCAATGCGGTGATGGATTCCATATCCAGGTGGTCTGTCGGCTCATCAAAGATTAAAACGTTGCTTCCCATGATCATCATGCGGGAGAGAAGGACACGGACTTTTTCTCCACCGGAGAGGACACGCATCTTTTTTACACCATCTTCACCGGCAAAAAGCATACGGCCGAGGAAACCGCGGACATAAGTTGCGTCTTTGATCTCGGAGTATTGGGTCAGCCAGTCAACGATCAGCTCATCGGAATCAAAGATGGCGGTATTATCCTTCGGGAAATAAGACTGGCTTGTTGTAACTCCCCATTTGTAAGATCCTTCATCCGGTTCCATTTCCCCGGCGAGAATTTTAAACAATGTTGTCTTTGCAAGCTCATTTCCACCGACAAAGGCGATTTTGTCATCGTGTCCGACAATAAAGGAAATGTTGTCAAGAACTTTTACACCGTCAATGGTTTTACTGATTCCGTCTACGGTCAGAACTTCATTTCCAATTTCACGGTTTGGACGGAAATCAATGTACGGATATTTACGGCTGGAAGGACGGATGTCATCTAGCTGGATTTTTTCCAGGGCACGCTTACGGGAAGTTGCCTGCTTGGATTTGGAAGCATTTGCAGAGAAACGGGAGATAAACTCCTGCAGCTCTTTGATTTTTTCTTCCTTTTTCTTGTTGGCTTCTTTCATCTGACGGACAAGAAGCTGGCTGGATTCATACCAGAAATCGTAGTTTCCGGCATACAGCTGAATTTTGCCGTAATCCATATCTGCAATGTTGGTGCAGACTTTGTTTAAGAAATAACGGTCATGGGAAACCACGATAACCGTGTTTTCAAAGTTGATCAGAAATTCTTCTAACCATGCGATGGCATCAAGATCCAGGTGGTTGGTCGGCTCATCGAGAAGAAGAATGTCCGGGTTGCCAAACAGTGCCTGCGCAAGAAGTACTTTGACTTTTGCGGCACCCGGCAGGTCTGCCATCTGTGTGTAGTGATCCTCGGTCGGAATTCCAAGACCGTTTAACAGGGTGGCAGCATCGGATTCGGCATTCCAGCCGTCCATGTCTGCAAATTCTGCTTCAAGTTCACTGGCGCGGATACCATCCTCATCGGAAAAATCTTCTTTCATGTAGATGGCATCTTTTTCTTTCATGATGTCATACAGACGTTTATTTCCCATGATAACCGTGTCGAGTACGGTATACTCATCATACTTGAAGTGGTCCTGCTGCAGGAAAGACAGACGCTGTCCCGGTGTGATGACAATGTCACCGCTGGTTGGCTCTAACTGCCCGGATAAAATTTTTAAAAAGGTAGATTTGCCGGCACCGTTTGCACCGATCAAACCATAACAGTTCCCCTCGGTAAACTTTACGTTTACATCTTCGAAAAGGGCTTTTTTGCCTAATCTTAAAGTAATGTTATTTGCACTAATCATACGAAAACCTCATTGCTTTACTTAATATGTCTATGATAAAATCACAAATTCTATTATAAACATGACATGGGATATATTTCAAGAAGAAAAACGCTTTCTTGTTGGAAATGTATAGAAATAATGATATAATGGAGAAAGAATTGAACGAAATTGGGGCAAAGCTATGGATTATAGGGAATTTATACAGTTGGATCTGCCTGTCGCAGTTGCAATTGTCAGTTGTGGGGCAGACTGGAGAGTGGAAGAGGCAAACGCAGAGTTTACGGATGTACTTGGATACACGGAAAAGGAACTGCGGGAAACCAGACCACAAAAAATGGTATATGACGAAGATTATGCAAATCTGGTCAGTGTATTGGAAAATGTTGTCCGGACACATGACAACGGAAAAATGCAGCTTCGTATCGTACGCCCCGATGGGAAAACCCGGTGGGTGGAGATGCGGTGCAGTGTTCTGGCACATTACGATGTAAAACCATATGTGGTTTTATTTTTATGGGATATTGATGAGGAAAAAAGACGGGAAGAACATCAGAAACTGTTGAACCAGAAATATGAGCTGATGGAACAGCTGTCTTTGGAATATCCGTTTGATCTGGATGTGGAAAACTGGACGATGCTGCGCTCGTACCGGCTGATGGAACTGAGGGGACAATACGATTATTCCGAACAATATTTTCCGGTGGATGAAGAAGTTCTGACACTCTGTCCACCGGATCAGGAGCTTTTTCTGAAGGCTATGAAAGAAGCTGCCACAGAGGAAAAAACCGGAAGTATGGATACAAGGTTTAATATCCATACGGAAAATGAGACACCGAAATATCTCTGGTTTAGAACTTATTACAAGAGCATTGCAGACCATAATGGACGGATCACCCGGATTATCGGAAGAAGTTTTAATATTGATGAAGATAAGAATCTTCAGGAAGAAGTGCGGAGAGATCCGCTGACAAAACTGCTCAACAAGCTGGAAATCCAAAGGGAGACCGATGCATTTCTGGAAGGAGCAGAAGACGGAACCCATGTATTGTTTCTGATTGATATTGATAATTTTAAAGGTGTCAATGATAATTTCGGGCATACATTCGGTGATACCGTAATCGTAGATGTTGCAAATATTATCAAATCTTTTTTCCGCAACAATGATCTGACCGGAAGGGTCGGTGGGGATGAATTCCTTGTGCTGATGAAGAACACAACACTCGAGAAGGCAAAGGAACGTGCCGGAAATCTTGGAGAAGCACTCTGCAAAGTTTATACGGGGGGCTCCATTCACTACAGGATCTCGGCAAGTATTGGTCTGGCCGCCTGTAACGGTGGGGATGGAAATACATACAGTTCCCTGTTTGAAAAAGCGGATCATGCCATGTATCGTACCAAGCAGGGGGGCAAAAATGGATATGAGATTGCCGGTGCAAAAGATGTGGGAATGATCAGAAACGGAATCAAAAACATTGAGCGGCGGGAAAACATGGGCGCAGAAGACCGTGAATTCCTTGCATTTTCCATCAGTCTTATGGCGCACGCCAAAAATATAGACGGGTCGCTGAATATGCTTTTAAACAGGATTACGGAAAGATACCAGCTGGATCTTGTTATGGTATTTGAGGATAACACCGAAAATGACGGAATGGTCATGACCAATTATTTTGGAAATAATTTCTCTTTTTATGGGAAAAGTGCGTTTCCAAAGAAAAGTCCTTCACTAAAGGAACTACAGCCAGGGGAGTATATGATAGTTAAAAATTCGCGGAGCAATTTTGCAACGGGGATGGGAAAGTATCTTAAGTCAACGGATACATACAACGAAAAAGCTCCGTTTTCTGCTGTGGTTGGAAAATTTGAATATGTTGGGGGCTGTACAGGGGAAGTAATTTATGTGTCACTGGACGAAGAACGGCAGTGGCAGCCGGGAGAGTTGGAAATTTTTCAGGAACTGACCCGTATGATGGCTATTTTTGTGTCCCTGCGCTATCGGGTCGCGGAAAGCCGGGAACAGATCAGTTCCATCCAGAAAAAAGATCCGCTGACAGGGCTGTACAATCAGGAGGCATTCCGTGAAGCGGTGGTTGAAATTCTGGCACATTCCAAGCCGGATGAAGTATATGCCATTGAGTATATGGATATCAATAATTTTGGATATATCAATGAAAATTATGGCTATAAAGTAGGGGACAGTGTCCTTAAAATGTTTGCACAGGATATCTTTATGCAGGAGTATTTCCGTGCAGGCTGCCGTTTGTATTCGGATTTTTTTCTGCTTCTGATTGCAGATGAAAGTCAGGAAAAAATGATCGATCGTCTGCACAACAGAAATAAAAGATTTTCCAATATGCAGAATCACAGGTATCCAAACAGTGGAATGGGGATATCGGCAGGGGTATATATTCTGGAAGACAATAAAATGGACATCGAGTTTGCGATCGAAAATGCCAATCTTGCATGGAAAAATGCAAAAAATACCGGGAAGAGGGATATTACCCTGTATAATCCTTCCCTGCGTATCCAGCGTACCGAGGAGCAAAAAATAGTCGGGGAATTTTATGAGGCATTATACCGGGATGATTTCCAGATGTATCTGCAGCCAAAGTTTATTTTACGTGACCGGAGTGTTTATGGGGCAGAAGCACTGGCACGATGGAAACGTCCGGATGGAAAGATTCTTCCGCCGGGAATGTTTATTGATTCTCTCGAAAAAATAGGATATATCACAGAGCTTGATTTTTATATTTATGAGGAAGTGTTAAAAACTCTCGAAAAATGGGACAAGCAGCACCGGAGAAAAATTGTGATTTCAACCAATTTTTCCGGGCGTCATTTTGAGTCGGACGGAGAGGAATTTTTAAACCGTATCCAGCATGTGCTTTCCAAATACAGTGTCCGTCCGGAGTATATAGAAATTGAGGTGACAGAGGGCGTACTTGTAAAAAATGTAGCAGTCCTTGAAAAGTGTATGAACCGGCTGCACGAGATTGGATTCCGTGTGGCAATTGATGATTTCGGAACAGGATATTCTTCACTTTCCGTACTTGCAGATATGCCTGCAGACGTCATAAAAATTGACAAAAGTTTTATTAATAAAGGCATGACGGAACAAAAGAAAAATCTTCTTTACGAAATCGGCCGTATGGTAAAGATTTTACATAAAGATATTATTATAGAGGGGGTGGAAACGGAGGAACAGGAGCAGTTCCTCAAAGAAGGTGGATTCACCTGCGGACAGGGATATTTATGCAATTGTCCGGTTCCGATTGGCGACTTTGAAAAGATGTATTTGTAAAAAAACAAGAAATGCTGTCGCTATCGCTTGATTTTTGGGTGCATTCATCCTATATTATTTAGTTAGAAGACATTCTGATTCAATGTTTTTTATGTTTGAACTTTAATTAAAAATAGGAGGACTAATTCATGAAACGTTCAATGAAAACCATGGATGGAAACCATGCAGCAGCACACGCTTCTTATGCGTTTACTGATGTTGCAGCAATCTATCCTATTACTCCTTCATCTGTTATGGCTGAGGCTACAGATGAGTGGGCAACCGCTGGTCGTAAGAACATTTTCGGACAGACCGTTCAGGTTACAGAAATGCAGTCTGAGGCTGGTGCAGCCGGTACTGTACACGGATCTCTTGCAGCTGGTGCATTAACAACTACTTACACAGCATCCCAGGGTCTGTTACTTATGATCCCGAACCTGTACAAAGTAGCTGGTGAGAGACTTCCGGGCGTATTCAACGTATCCGCTCGTTGTGTTGCTACACATGCACTGAACATCTTCGGTGATCACTCTGATGTATATGCTTGCCGTCAGACAGGTGTTGCAATGCTTTGTGAGTCATCCGTACAGGAAGTTATGGACTTAACTCCGGTTGCTCATTGCGCAGCAATCAAGGGAAGAATTCCATTCATCAACTTCTTCGATGGATTCCGTACATCTCACGAAATTCAGAAGATCGAGACATGGGATTATGAAGATCTGAAAGATATGGTAGATATGGATGCAGTTGATGCTTTCCGTAAGAATGCATTAAATCCAAATCATCCGGTAGAAATGGGATCTGCACAGAACCCTGACATCTTCTTCCAGTCAAGAGAAGCTTGCAACTCTACATACGACGAGCTGCCTGCAATCGTACAGGAATATATGGACAAGGTAAATGCCAAGATCGGCACAGACTACAAGCTGTTCAACTACTACGGAGCTGCTGATGCTGACCGTGTCATCATTGCTATGGGTTCTGTATGTGAGACCATCGATGAGACCATCGATTACTTAATGGCAAAGGGCGAGAAGGTCGGTGTTGTTAAGGTTCGTCTTTACAGACCATTCGTAAAGGAAGCTTTAATCGAGGCTATTCCGGATACTGTTAAGAGAATTGCAGTATTAGACAGAACAAAAGAGCCAGGTTCTCTTGGTGAGCCATTATACTTAGATGTAGTTGCTGCATTAAAGGGATCTAAGTTCGATCAGGTTACAATTACAAGCGGACGTTACGGATTAGGATCTAAGGATACTACTCCTGGACAGATCATCGCTGTATACAACAACACAGAGAAGCCAAGATTTACAATCGGTATTACTGATGATGTTACAAATCTTTCTCTTGAAGTTAAGGAGAATCCTGTTACTACACCAGAAGGAACAACAAACTGTAAGTTCTGGGGTCTTGGTGCAGATGGTACAGTAGGTGCCAACAAGAACTCCATCAAGATCATTGGTGACAACACAGATATGTACGCTCAGGCATACTTTGATTATGACTCCAAGAAGTCCGGTGGTGTTACAATTTCCCACTTACGTTTTGGACATTCTCCAATCCGTTCCACATACCTGATCTCTCAGGCAAACTTCGTAGCATGTCACTGTACAGCATACATCTACAAGTACAACATGGTTCAGGATCTGGTACCGGGTGGTACATTCCTGTTCAATACACAGTGGACAGTTGATGAACTGGATGAGAAGTTACCGGGTCAGGTAAAGAGATACATCGCAGAGAACAACATCAACTTCTACATCATCGACGGTGTAAAGATCGGTAAAGAGATCGGTCTTGGAAACCGTATCAACACTGTACTTCAGTCAGCATTCTTCTCTCTGACAAAGCTGATTCCGGAAGAGGAAGTTATCAAGCTTATGAAGGACGCAGCTACAAGATCTTATGCTAAGAAGGGTGACGATGTCGTTAAGATGAACCACGACGCAATCGATGCCGGTGCTACAGCATACGTTAAGGTAGATGTTCCAGAGAGCTGGAAGAACTGCACAGATGATGATTACTCTGTAGAAGTTAAGGGAGACAACAAGGAAGTTGTTGACTTCGTTAAGGATATTCAGCAGAAAGTCAACGGACAGCAGGGTAACACAATTCCTGTATCTGTTGTTAAGAAATACGAGACAGGCTGGACTCCATCCGGTACAGCAGCATACGAGAAGCGTGGTGTTGCAACAGACGTTCCTGTATGGGATGCTACCAAGTGTATCGAGTGTAACCAGTGTTCTTATGTATGTCCTCATGCAGCAATCCGTCCAGTCGCTATGACAGAGGCTGAGGCAGCTAAGGCTCCGGAAGGAATGCAGATGAAGGATCTCAACCAGATGCCAGGTTACAAGTTCGCAATCGTTGTTTCCGCATTCGACTGTACAGGATGTGGTTCTTGTGTAAACGTATGTCCTGATAAGGTACAGGCTATCACAATGACCGGATTCGAGGCACATGAGGATGAGCAGAAGTACTTCGATTACGCAGTATCTCTTGAGGATAAGGAAGATGTTATCGAGAAATTCAAACTTAACTCTGTTAAGGGATCTCAGTTCCGTCAGCCATTACTTGAGTTCTCCGGAGCTTGTGGTGGATGTGGTGAGACACCTTACGCTAAGTTAATTACCCAGTTATTCGGTGACAGAATGTACATTGCAAATGCAACTGGATGTTCTTCTATCTGGGCAAACTCTTCACCTTCTACACCTTATACAACAAACAAGAAGGGTCATGGTCCTGCATGGTCTAACTCACTGTTCGAAGATGCAGCAGAGTTTGGTTATGGTATGTTACTTGCTCAGAGAGCAATCCGTGACAGATTAAAGAACGAGCTGGATGAGATCGCAGCTAACACAGATAAGGCTGATGTTAAGGATGCCATCAAGGAGTGGAATGATACATTTGCTTCCGGTATCGAGAACGGACCAGCTACAGAGAAGTTAGTAGCAGCATTAGAGGCTTGCGGATGCGATGCTTCCAAGAATGTATTAAAAGAGAAAGATTTCCTCGCTAAGAAGTCTCAGTGGATCTTCGGTGGTGATGGATGGGCATACGACATCGGATTCGGTGGTGTTGACCATGTATTAGCATCCGGTAAGGATATCAACGTAATGGTATTCGATACTGAGGTTTACTCAAATACAGGTGGACAGTCTTCTAAGTCTACTCCTACAGGTGCGATCGCACAGTTCGCTGCCGGTGGTAAAGAGACAAAGAAGAAGGATCTTGCCGGTATCGCAATGAGCTATGGTTATGTATATGTAGCACACATCTCTATGGGTGCTGATATGAATCAGTGTGTTAAGGCTCTTGCAGAGGCAGAGGCTTATCCGGGACCATCACTGATCATTGCTTACGCTCCATGTATCAACCATGGTATCAAGAAGGGTATGAGCAAGGCTCAGACCGAGGAGAAGTTAGCTGTTGAGTCCGGATACTGGTTCAACTTCCGTTACAACCCAACACTTGCTGCAGAAGGCAAAGATGCATTCTCATTAGACAGCAAGGAGCCTACAGGCGATTATCAGGCATTCTTAAAGGGTGAGAACCGTTATGCATCTCTTGCGAAGTTCAACCCGGAGAGAGCTGCTGAGTTATTTGCAAAGGCTGAGAAGAACTCTAAGGATGAGTATGACCACTTAAAGAAGTTAGTAACTCTTTACGCTGGTAAATAATTGATCCGGAAACAGAGGAATACAGATAAACCGCAGGGACGAATGTCCCTGCGGTTTTTAATTTCAGGCATAAAAAAATCTATGCCGTACATACTATCTCCAGAAACCATTTCTGCAAAAATGCATATGGTAAAAGGGGAGGAAGAGGCATGTTGGAAAATAGTTATCCGATCCGCACGGATCTGGCACTCGAATCACAGGAGCGGCTGCAGGAAGACCAGGCAGATATGCGCGGCATCCGTGTTCTGGAAGAACGGCGGGAAAATGGAGTGATTGTCAGTACCGTGATGATCGAGACCGAGAATGCATCCGTTGCGATGGGAAGGCCAAAGGGGACGTACATTACGATCGAGGCGCCGGAGATGATCGAGGAAGATGCCGGATACCACAGGGATATTTCTTTGGAGCTGGCAAAGATCATGCGGAATCTTCTGCCGGGAAAAGAGATTGAAAAAAATTTAAAAAAGGGGCTGGAAGTCGCGGCACTGGTTGTCGGACTGGGCAACCGGGAAGTGACGCCCGATGCGCTGGGACCGAGAGTGGTGGATAATTTATTTATCACCCGCCATATCCTGAATGAATTCGGAAAGTACGCATTCCAGAGAGAAGATGTGGGAAAAGTCAGCGGAATCGTGCCGGGGGTTATGGCGCAGACCGGTATGGAATGTGTGGAGATCTTAAAGGGTGTGGTAAAAGAGACGAAACCGGATTTTCTGATCACGGTCGATGCGCTGGCGGCAAGAAGCATCCGGCGGCTGGGACGGACGATCCAGCTGACGGATACGGGAATCACGCCGGGAAGCGGAATCGGCAATCACCGCAATGCCATCAACCGCAAAAGTGTTGGCGTTCCCGTGATTTCCCTCGGTGTGCCGACGGTCGTGGATGCGGCAACGATTGTCTCGGATGCCATGACGGAATTTATTTCCGCATTATCGCTTTCGGATCTGCAGAAGCTGGATGAGAGGGAGCGGCAGGAACTGGCAAGGGAACTGCTCTCGCCACAGCTGAATGGTCTTTTTGTCACACCGAAAAACATTGATGACTCGATCAAAAATTTAAGTTTTCTGATTTCGGAGGGACTCAATATTGCGCTTCTGGGAGATAAAGAGGAATAGGGACAAAAGAAAAGGCATATAATTCTCTCAAGGTGGTGATAGGGTGAGGAGACGATTGCTTCTTTTTCTGGTGACGATAGATTTTGTGCTGGTCTGCGCTTTTGCGTATTGCTGGGGTGGCGGACTGGTGCAGTTTCTGGGGCAGAATCTGTCCCTGAAATTTTATAACGGAGTGCTTAATCTTTATGTGCCGGGGGTACTGGGGGCACAGGAGGAAGGAATTCCGAATATATACCGGGATGTGACGGCTTCCATGTATCCGGCAATTGCACAAAACGAGCAGCGGCTGTGGTATGAATCACAGGAGGAAAACCTGGCGTATTATGAGAATCAGGCAGCAGAGGAAAACGAACAGGCAAAGCAGATCATTGCGGAAAATGAAAAGGCGGTAACGGAACAGCCAGTGCAGCAGGAAAGTCAGAATGTGGACGAGACTCCGACACAAAAAGAGTCCAAAAAGCCGGAGAAAAAAACAGAAACTTCCGGGAAAAAAGTTTCTGTCAACCGCAAAAAACTGCAGGATTTTGATTATCTGAGACAGACCTTTTATCAGGTTGATAATACAACGACCATCGGGAAAAATCAGCTGGACGTGGATAAGCTGATGAAACCGGATCTAAGGATTGACCAGTCGGTGGACGGCCCGCAGATTTTAATTTATCATACCCATTCCCAGGAACGGTATGCCGATTCAAAAGATGAAAAAACGGGTGTTGTCGGAGTGGGAGATTATCTGACGGAATTGTTGGAAGAGGAAGGATTTCAAGTCATGCATCATAAAGGAGAATACGATGTGGGCGACCGGGATCATGCATATTCCAAGGCAGCCCCGTCGATTCAGAAAATCATAAATGATAATCCATCGATTCAGGTAGTGATCGATTTACATAGAGACGGCGTGGGAGAAAACACGCGTCTGGTGACAACGCAAAACGGAAAAAAGATGGCAAAGATCATGTTTTTTAACGGACTGAGCAGAACAACGGCTTCCGGGGATATTCCGTATTTAAAAAATCCGTATATTTCCGATAATCTGGCGTTTTCGTTTCAGATGCAGCTTGCCGCTGCGGAATATTATCCGGATTTTACAAGGCGAATTTATCTAAAAGGGTACCGCTTTAATATGCATTTCTGCCCGAAGAGTATGCTGGTGGAAGTGGGCGCACAGACGAATACGTTTGAGGAAGCAAAAAATGCGATGGAACCACTTGCAGATCTGTTTGCAAAAGTGTTGAAATAACGGCTGTAAATGTTACAATGTACTTATATGAGGAGGGCATTTTTTATGGTTGATTATACAGAAGGCTCAGGCAGACAGTATCACACAGGCGTGGGACCGCAGGACATAGGTAAGTATGTGATCCTGCCGGGAGATCCCAAACGATGTGCAAAGATTGCGGAATTTTTAACGGATGCAAAACAGGTGGCAGATAACCGGGAATTTACGACTTACACCGGAACGTTAGAAGGCGTCAGGGTGAGTGTGACTTCCACCGGAATCGGCGGACCGTCGGCTGCGATTGCCATCGAGGAGCTTTCCAAATGCGGTGCACACACGTTTTTGCGTGTAGGCACCTGCGGCGGAATGCAGGAAAATATACTTGGCGGAGATCTGGTGATTGCAGACGGAGCGATCCGGATGGAGGGGACAAGCCGCGAGTATGCACCGGTCGAATATCCGGCTGTCCCGGATTTTACAGTGACTACTGCACTGGTACAGGCAGCAAAAAAACGCGGGATACGTCATCATGTCGGCGTTGTACAGAGCAAGGATTCCTTTTTCGGACAGCATGAGCCGCAGATTATGCCGGTAAGTTATGAGCTCACGCAGAAATGGCAGGCATGGCTTAGGATGGGATGTCTGGCATCGGAGATGGAATCGGCGGCGCTTTTTATTGCCGGAAGTTTTTTGCATGTGCGTGTGGGCGCCTGCTTTCTTGTCCTTGCCAATCAGGAGCGGGAAAAAAGGGGGCTGCCGAACGTGCAGGTGCATGATACAACGCAGGCAATCGCTACAACAATGGATGCCATCCGGTTGCTGATACAGGAGGATAAAGATGCAGACAGATTATAAAGAACTGATCCGGAGTGCGTTTCAGGCGAGAAAGCGGGCGTATACACCGTATTCCCGTTTTCAGGTGGGTGCGGCTCTTCTGGCCAAAAACGGAACTGTGTATCAGGGATGCAATATAGAAAATGCTTCCTATCCTGCAACAAACTGTGCCGAACGTACGGCATTTTACAAGGCGGTCAGTGAGGGTGTGCGGGAATTTCAGGCGATTGCAATCGTTGGTGGAAGTGTTTTGTACCCAAAAACGGCAGAGGAAAACCAATGTACGGATCTTTGCAGTCCGTGTGGAATCTGCAGACAGGTGATGCGGGAATTCTGTCCGGGAGATTTTGAGATTGTACTTGCAAGGTCCCAGGAGGACTATGAAGTACACACGCTGGAGGAACTGCTGCCTCTTAGTTTTGGACCGGAAAATCTTAAGAAACAGGGAGGGGAGTAAATCATGGACAGACGATTGAAACGTGTTTTTGTAATAGTACTCGATTCGATGGGAATGGGAGCGATGGCAGATGCCGCACGCTTCGGAGATGAAGGTGCCGATACATTAGGGCATATTTCACAGACCGTGGAACATTTTTATATTCCAAACCTGGCATCTTTAGGGCTGGCAAACCTGAAATCCTTAAAACAGGTACAGCCGCAGGAACATCCACTTGGATATTATGCGGCACTGAATGAAAAAAGCAACGGAAAAGACACCATGACCGGACACTGGGAGATGATGGGGATTGAAACAAAAAAGCCTTTCATCACCTTTACGGAACATGGATTTCCGCCGGAGCTGATCGCAGAACTGGAAAAAAGATGCGGCAGAAAAATTATAGGAAACCGGGCGGAAAGCGGAACAAAGATTTTAGAGGAACTCGGCGAGCAGGAAATCAGGGAAGGAAAGCTGATCGTGTACACATCGGCAGATTCGGTTCTGCAGATCTGCGGGAACGAGGAGACGATGGGATTAGAGACCCTGTATCATTACTGTGAGATTGCCAGGGAACTGACGATGCGTGATGAGTGGAGGGTGGGACGCGTGATCGCCCGCCCGTATGTGGGAAAGAAAAAAGGCGAGTTTGTCAGAACCAGCAACCGCAGGGATTATGCGTTGAAACCGACCGGGCCAACAGCATTAAATGCGCTTCAGGAAGCCGGATATGACGTGCTGGCAGTCGGAAAGATCCATGATATTTTTGACGGATACGGAATTACAAAAAGTCTGCATTCGACCAGCAGTGTCCATGGGATGGACCAGACCATTGCGCTGGCCCAATCCGATTTCTGCGGTTTGTGCTTTACCAATCTGGTCGATTTTGATGCCCTGTGGGGACACCGGAGAAATCCGATCGGATACGGAGAGGAAATCGAGAGGTTTGACAAAAAGCTCGGAGAACTTATGCCACTGCTTAAAAAAGAGGATCTGCTGATGATCACGGCGGACCATGGAAACGATCCAACGTATAAGGGCACGGATCACACAAGAGAGCAGGTGCCGCTGCTTTTGTATTCGCCATCCGATCAGGGAAGCGGGTCGCTCCCGACACAGGATACATTTGCGGTGATCGGGGCGACCATTGCGGATAATTTTGGAGTGCAGATGCCGGCAAATACGATCGGCACATCACTTCTTCCGTTGTTATAGTTTGCAGAAGAGAGGGAAAAGCCGATGATGAATCGATTTATTGCACACAATATGCCAAAAATAGAGCTGCACTGTCATCTGGACGGTTCGATGAGCCTGCCCCTGATCCAGAAACTGATGCAGCAGGAGGGGAAAGAGCCGCTGGGGCTGGAAGAACTGCGGGAAAAACTGGTGGCACCGATGGACTGCAGTTCACTGGCAGAGTATCTGGAGAAGTTTGAACTGCCGCTTGGCTGCCTGCAGACGAAGGAGGGACTTTCGGCAGCAGCACAGGATCTGGCACTTTCTGCAGCAAAAGAACAGGTCAAGTATCTGGAAGTGCGTTTTGCACCTGCATTTTCCATGGAGCAGGGGCTTTCGGTCCGGGAAATCTTAGAGAGCGTCCGGGATGGCCTGAAAAAAGCAGAAGAAAAAGCGGACATCCTGACCGGAATGATTGTCTGCACCATGCGCAATCTGGAAACCGAAAAAAATATTGCCATGTTAAAAGAAGCGCGGGAATTTCTCGGAAACGGTGTTGTTGCCTGTGATCTGGCAGGGGATGAAAAGGCGTACCCGACAGCAGCGTTTGCGGACGTATTTGCCACTGCAAAAAAATATGGCATGCCATATACCATCCATGCAGGAGAATGTGGAAGCAGGGAAGAAATCCGTACGGCCATTGAACTGGGAACATCGCGGATCGGTCACGGAATTGCCATGAGCGGGGACGAGGAATTAAAGAAGGAAGTTGCAGAGAAAAAGATCGGAGTGGAACTGTGTCCGACGAGTAATCTGCAGACAAAGGCGGTCACGGATTTTACAGACTATCCGTTTAGGGAATTTTACGATGCCGGAATTTTGCTTTCCATCAATACGGACAACCGTACCGTCAGCGATACCAGCTGTACGGATGAATATATGCGTCTGGCAGAAGCCGGGATGTTTCAAGAGCCGATGTGTGAGAAAATTTATATGGCTTCGCTGCATTCGGCATTTGCGGACGATGATACCAAACAGGTATTATGGAAAAAGTGGATGTCAATGTTTGATTTATAGACCTGTTTTCGGTATAATGTAACATTGCGTAGGTTCTATCAGCATCTGATGGACCGTACTTATCAAACGATAAATTATAGTAGAAAGAAAAAGAGGAATAAGATGTCAATCGATCAGAGCAAAATTCGTAATTTTTGTATTATTGCCCATATTGATCACGGTAAGTCTACACTTGCGGATCGAATCATAGAAAAAACAGGAACGCTGACCAGCCGTGAGATGCAGGCACAGGTTCTCGATAATATGGATCTGGAGCGTGAGAGGGGAATCACGATCAAATCCCAGGCAGTGCGCATCATTTATCAGGCAAAGGATGGAGAGGAATATATTTTTAACCTGATTGATACGCCGGGACACGTGGATTTTAATTATGAAGTATCCCGGAGTCTTGCAGCGTGTGATGGTGCCATCCTGGTTGTGGATGCCGCACAGGGGGTGGAAGCCCAGACACTTGCCAATGTCTATCTGGCACTGGATCATGATCTGGATGTGCTTCCGGTCATCAATAAGATTGATCTGCCGAGTGCACGCCCGGAAGAGGTCGCACAGGAAATCGAGGATGTGATCGGTATCGAGGCGATGGATGCTCCGCGTATTTCTGCAAAGACCGGACTGAATATTGAGGAAGTGCTTGAACAGATCGTGACAAAGATTCCGGCACCTGCCGGAGATCCGAAGGCACCGCTTAAGGCGTTGATCTTCGATGCGCTGTATGATTCCTATAAGGGGGTAATTGTTTTCTGCCGGATCAAGGAAGGTACCGTCAAAGTGGGAACCAAAATCAAAATGATGGCCACAGGAGCCGAGGATCTGGTGACAGAAGTGGGATATTTCGGTGCCGGGCAGTTTATTCCGTGTGACGAGCTTTCCGCAGGTATGGTTGGATATATCGCGGCGAGCATTAAAAATGTGCGCGATACACGTGTCGGAGACACTGTGACAGAGCTCGACCGCCCGTGTGCAGAACCGCTTCCGGGATATAAAAAGGTCAATCCGATGGTGTACTGCGGATTATATCCGGCAGACTCTGCCAAGTATCCGGATCTGCGGGATGCGCTTGAAAAACTGCAGGTCAATGATGCATCGTTACAGTATGAACCGGAGACATCCCTTGCCCTGGGATTTGGATTCCGCTGCGGATTTCTGGGATTACTGCATCTTGAGATTATTCAGGAGCGTTTAGAGCGTGAGTTTAATCTGGATCTTGTGACTACGGCACCCGGTGTTATTTATAAGGTGCACAAGACCAACGGAGAAGTGTTTGACCTGACCAATCCGTCCAATCTGCCGGACCCTTCGGAGATTGAATATATGGAGGAACCGTTTGTATCGGCAGAGATCATGGTAACCAGCGAGTATGTCGGGGCAATTATGAAGCTTTGTCAGGAACGCCGCGGTATTTATATCAGCATGGATTATATTGAAGCAACCCGTGCCGTGATCAAATATGATATGCCACTGAATGAGATTATTTATGATTTCTTTGATGCATTAAAGTCGCGGTCCCGCGGATATGCCTCTTTTGATTATGAAATGAAAGGATATGTCCGTTCCGACCTTGTCAAACTGGATATTCTTATTAATAAGGAGATGGTGGACGCCTTATCCTTTATTGTATTCAAAGACAGTGCATACGACAGAGGCCGTAAAATGTGTGAGCGTCTGAAAGAAGAGATTCCGAGACATCTGTTTGAAATCCCGATTCAGGCAGCCGTAAACGGAAAAGTCATCGCTCGTGAAACGGTTAAGGCCATGCGCAAGGATGTCCTGGCAAAATGTTACGGCGGTGATATTTCCCGTAAGAAAAAGCTTCTGGAGAAACAGAAGGAAGGAAAGAAGAGAATGCGTCAGGTCGGCAGCGTAGAAGTGCCGCAGGAGGCATTCATGAGTGTATTGAAACTGGATGAAGACTGATTCTATGAATGAAAAGAAACTGGAATTATATATTCATATCCCTTTTTGCGTGAAAAAGTGTGATTACTGTGATTTCCTGTCCTTTCCGGCAGACAGCAATACACAGATCAGATATGTGCATGCCCTGCTGCAGGAAATCCGTTATTACGGAAATCTGCTTGGAGATTATCATGTCCCGACAATTTATATCGGAGGGGGAACGCCGAGCTGGCTGGAGGAAAATCTGATTTACACCGTGCTGCAGCAGGTTGCTTCGAGTTTTCATGTGGAGTCGGATGCGGAGATCAGCATCGAGTGCAATCCGGGAACGGTGACGGCAAAGAAACTGAATGTCTATCAGAGTGCGGGGATCAACCGCCTCTCGATCGGACTGCAGTCAACAAACAATGAGGAGCTGAAAGCACTTGGAAGAATTCACACGTATGATCAGTTTTTAAAAACGTATGAGCTGGCGAGAAATGCAGGATTTGAAAATATCAATATTGATCTGATGAGCGGTCTGCCTTACCAGACGCTGGACAAATTTTTGGAATCCCTGCAGACGGTGATCCGCCTGAAACCGGAACATATTTCGGCATATTCCCTGATCATAGAAAAGGGGACACCGTTTTATGAACGGTATAAGTTTGACGCAGTGAAGCAGGAAGCGGGGATTCATACAGAGATTCTTCCGGACGAGGATGAGGTATACCGCATTTATAAGGCCACGCAGGATGTACTGAAACAGGCAGGATACCGTCAGTATGAAATCTCTAATTTTGCCCAGCCGGGGTATGCCTGCAGACATAACATCGGCTACTGGACCAGAGAAAATTATCTGGGGCTGGGGCTGGGGGCATCTTCCCTGGTGGAAAATGTCCGGTATACCAACACCCGGCAGCTGTATGAGTATGGAGAATTTTGTGACCACCTGCAGGAGAAGTCTCCGGCAGAGTTTTTAAAAGACGGGGAGCATGCCGTACCGGAGGATCTCTGGATTGGCAGCTGTGTACAGGAACAGGCACAGATTCTGACAAGAAAAGAGCAGATGGAGGAATTTATGTTTCTGGGGCTGCGGATGAATGAGGGAGTAACCAGAGCAGCGTTTGAGCAAAGCTTTGGGGTACCGATTGAGGCCGTGTATCTGGAAACACTTCGCAAGCTGAAAGAACAGGGACTTTTGCAGATGGTTGCTGGCAGGATTGCACTGACCGACAAGGGGATGGATCTGGCCAACTACGTGATGGCGAAGTTTCTTTTATAAAATATAATTATAAAATAAAAATAAAATAGCATCAGGGTGTTGACAAAAAAACACCTTGGTGCTATTTTAATAACAGAACGATATTAGCACTCTAAGTAAATGAGTGCTAACAAACCCAAAACAACCGGTGAAGGTTCAGGAACAGGAGACGGGAAAATGGCAGACGAGAATATGGAATTGGATGAAAGAAAAGTAAAAATTCTGGATGCAGTTATCCGTAATTATCTTGCAACCGGTGAACCTGTGGGATCACGAACCATTTCAAAATATACGGATCTGAATTTAAGTTCTGCAACCATCCGCAATGAGATGGCAGACCTTGAAGAACTTGGTTATATCGTGCAGCCACATACATCAGCAGGAAGAATTCCTTCAGACAAAGGCTATCGGTTTTATGTGGATCATCTGATGCAGGAAAAAGACCGGGAAGTCAAAGAAATGAAGGACTTCGTAATAGAAAAAACCCAGAAGATGGATGAGGTATTAAAAAAGGTTGCAAAGATGCTTGCAAACAACACCAATTATGCGACAATTGTTTCCGCACCGACTTACAGTGGAAACAAAGTAAAGTTTATGCAGCTGTCCAATGTAGATGAGAAACATATACTGGCAGTTATCGTAATGAACAGCAACATGGTAAAGAATCAGATGATCGACGTGGAAGAACCGCTCGACAACGAAACGTTACTGAAACTGAACATTCTGCTGAATACAGCATTGAATGGGCTGTCACTGCAGGAAATCAATCTGGGAACGATTTCCAAACTGAAAGAGCAGGCAGGCGTGCACAGTGAGATTGTTTCCCATGTGCTGGATGCACTGGGACAGACACTGAGTGAAAACGAGGATCTGCAGATCTACACAAGCGGTGCAACCAATATTTTGAAATATCCGGAACTTTCTGATTCAGAGAGTGCGGCAGGTCTTCTTTCCACATTTGAGGAAAAAGATGAGCTGGTAAATCTGGTAACGGAATCCCTTTCTGAGGGGGAGAGCAAAGGAAATGAAATACAGGTTTATATCGGAAATGAAGCTCCGGTACAGACCATGAAAGATTGCAGTGTCGTTACCGCAACTTATGATCTGGGGGAGGGCGTCAAAGGAACGATCGGAATTGTTGGTCCGAAACGGATGGATTACGAGAATGTTGTTGACAACCTCAAAAACTTAAAGTCCCAGTTAGACGGTATTTTTGATAAAGAAAAAGGGCAATCCTAGAAAGGTGGTAAACATGGCAGAGAACAAAAAAGTCATGGAAGAAGAGGCAGTAGATACAAAAGAAACCAAGGCCGAACAGACATGTGAAGAAACAAAGGACACAAAGGAGACGGCGGCAGAGGAAACAAAAGAAACTGCAGCCGAAGAAAAGGATACAAAGAAAGAAGAGAAATCCGAAAAAAAGGGTGCCTTTGGAAAGAAAAAGAAAGATAAAAAAGACGAACAGATCGAAGATTTAAACGACCGTCTGAAACGTCAGATGGCAGAGTTTGATAATTTCCGTAAACGTACGGAAAAAGAAAAAGCGCAGATGTTTGACATGGGAGCAAGAACAATCATTGAAAAGATTCTCCCGGTTATCGACAATTTCGAGCGTGGGCTTGCAGCTGTACCAGAGGAACAAAAGGATGATGCTTTTGTTACCGGTATGGATAAAGTATATAAGCAGATGCTGACAGAATTAGATGCCATCGGGGTGAAACCGATTGAGGCACTGGGAAAGGAATTTGATCCGGATCTCCACAATGCAGTTATGCAGGTGGAAAGCGAAGAGTATGAACCGGGAACAGTTGCCCAGGAATTACAAAAAGGTTACACCTACAAGGACAATGTGGTCCGCCACAGTATGGTCGCTGTAGTCAGCGAATAAAGGTATTTCCTATTTCGCATGGAGTAGTAAATCATAAATTAGCAAAACAATTTTATTTGATCATAATTTTAGCAGGAGGAAAAGAAAATGGGCAAGATCATTGGTATTGACTTAGGAACAACCAACAGCTGTGTAGCTGTTATGGAAGGTGGAAAACCTACCGTTATTGCAAACCAGGAAGGTGCAAGAACAACACCATCTGTTGTAGCATTTACAAAGACAGGAGAGCGTCTCATCGGTGAGCCGGCAAAGCGTCAGGCTGTTACAAACGCTGAGAAGACGATTTCTTCCATTAAGAGACATATGGGTACGGATTATAAAGTAGCCATTGATGACAAACAGTACAGTCCACAGCAGATTTCCGCCATGGTACTTCAGAAATTAAAGGCTGATGCAGAAGGATACCTTGGAGAAAAGGTTACAGAAGCTGTTATTACAGTTCCTGCATATTTCAACGATGCACAGCGTCAGGCAACAAAGGATGCCGGAAAGATTGCAGGTCTGGATGTAAAGCGTATCATCAACGAGCCTACTGCAGCAGCACTTGCATATGGCCTTGATAACGAAAAAGAACAGAAGATCATGGTATATGACCTTGGTGGTGGTACATTTGATGTATCTATCATTGAGATCGGTGACGGTGTCATCGAAGTATTATCTACCAACGGTGATACACATCTTGGTGGTGATGATTTTGATAACAAGATCACACAGTGGATGATCGATGAGTTTAAGAAGGCAGAGGGTGTTGATCTTTCTACCGACAAGATGGCTTTACAGAGATTAAAAGAAGCTGCCGAGAAAGCAAAGAAGGAACTTTCTTCCGCAACTACTACAAATATTAACTTACCATTCATCACAGCTACTGCTGAGGGACCAAAGCACTTTGATATGAACCTCACCAGAGCAAAATTTGATGAATTAACACATGATCTCGTAGAGAGAACTGCAGTACCGGTACAGAACGCTATGAAGGATGCAGGTCTTACAAATGCAGATTTAGGCCAGGTTCTTCTGGTTGGTGGTTCTACACGTATCCCGGCTGTACAGGATAAGGTAAGACAGATGACAGGCAAAGAGCCAAGCAAGTCCTTAAACCCGGATGAGTGTGTAGCAATCGGTGCTTCTATTCAGGGTGGTAAATTAGCAGGTGATGCAGGTGCCGGCGAGATCTTACTTCTCGATGTAACACCACTGTCACTTTCTATCGAGACCATGGGTGGTATTGCAACCCGTCTGATCGAGAGAAATACTACCATTCCTACGAAGAAGAGCCAGATTTTCTCTACCGCAGCAGATAACCAGACCGCTGTAGATATCAACGTTGTACAGGGTGAGCGTCAGTTCGCAAGAGATAACAAATCTCTCGGACAGTTCCGTCTGGATGGTATCCCGCCAGCACGTCGTGGTGTTCCACAGATCGAGGTTACATTCGATATCGATGCAAACGGTATTGTAAATGTATCTGCCAAGGATCTTGGAACAGGCAAAGAGCAGCATATCACAATCACAGCCGGATCTAACATGTCCGATGAAGAAATCGATAAGGCTGTTAAGGAAGCTGCTGAGTTTGAAGCGCAGGATAAGAAGAGAAAAGAAGCAATCGATGCCAGAAATGAAGCTGAGAGCTTTGTATTCCAGACAGAGGATGCATTAAAGCAGGTAGGAGATCAGGTTGATCCTGCAGACAAGTCAGCAGTAGAAGCTGATGTTGCAGCAGTAAAGGCTTTCCTGGATGCACACAAGGAAGCAGAGCAGATGACAGATGCAGATGTTGCGGAATTAAAGGCAGCACAGGAGAAACTGACACAGAGTGCACAGAAGGTATTTGCAAAGATGTATGAGCAGGCACAGGCAGCACAGGGTGCAACAGGCGCAGGCCCGAATCCGGGAGCAGGTCCTGATATGGGTTCTGCAGCAGGAGCAAACACCGGAGCAGGAGCAAATGGTGCAGATGATGATGTCATCGATGCAGATTTCAAAGAGGTTTAATTTAGAAAATAAATAGACAAAGCGTGGGGTTTCCGGTTTTCCGGAAACCCTATGCGTACTATAAGGGATTAATATTATGGCAGAGAAAAGAGATTATTACGAGGTCCTTGGAATTCCAAAGACCGCAACGGAAGCAGAAATAAAAAAAGCTTTCCGTACAACCGCCAAGAAGTATCATCCGGATATGCATCCGGGAGATAAAGAGTGTGAGGAAAAATTTAAGGAAGCGCAGGAGGCATATGCCGTTTTGAGCGATCCGGAAAAGCGCAGACAGTATGATCAGTTTGGTCATGCCGCGTTTGATGGAGGCGCCGGCGGTGCAGGCGGATTCGATTTTTCCGGCATGGATATGGGAGATATCTTTGGCGATATTTTCGGAGACTTTTTCGGTGGCGGAAGACGAAACAGTAACAATAACGGACCGGCGCAGGGCGCAAGTGTACGTCTTACCGTCCGTATTACGTTTGAAGAAGCTGTGTTTGGATGTTCTAAGGAACTTGAGTTCCCGTATAAAGAAGAATGTAAGACCTGTCACGGAACCGGGGCAAAACCGGGAACTTCACCGGAAACCTGCAGCAAGTGCGGGGGAAAAGGGAAAGTGGTATATTCCCAGCAGTCTTTGTTTGGCATGATGCAGAATGTGCAGACCTGTCCGGATTGCGGCGGTACCGGTAAGGTGATCCGTGAAAAATGTCCGGATTGCCGGGGAACGGGATATATCTCAAAGAAAGTACGAAAGACCGTAGAGATTCCGGCCGGAATTGATAATGGACAGTCTGTTCGTGTCAGAGGTTACGGAGAACCGGGACGAAACGGAGGTCCGAGAGGAGATCTTCTGGTAGAAGTTCTTGTTTCCAGAAGCAATGCGTTTGAACGTCAGGACATGAATATATTTTCCAATGCTTCGATTTCCTTTGGTATTGCAGCATTGGGCGGGGATATCCGTATCAGGACGGTGGACGGAGATATCATCTATACCGTTGCACCGGGTACCCAGAGCGGAACGAGAATCCGCCTGAAAGGCAAAGGAGTACCATCGATCCGAAACAAGGCAGTACGTGGAGACCATTATGTAACACTGATTGTCAACACGCCGACGGGCTTAAACAAAGAGGCAAAAGAGGCGTTGCGTAAATTTGATGAATTGACGGGAAATTCCCTGAATAAAGAGGGCGGAGCACAGACCGGAAAAGAAAAAAAGAAGGGTTTTATGGACAAAATCAAAGAATCTTTCGATGAACATTAGTACAAATCGCCTATAGTAATCTGGTACAAAGTATTGTATGATGAGTCTGTTAGTATGATTGGCAACATGTGTGTACGGATACGGAGGCATGTGGGGGATGACACTGGAACAAGAACGTAAAGCTTTGGAGGAGCAGCGCCGCACACTGGAGCGGGAGAAAAAAGAATTTGCACGGCGGGTGGAGAATGAGGATCGCCGTCTGGAACAGCAGCAGAAGCTTTTTGACATGAAATTTAAAATACTCGAAGAAGAACTTGTAAAACTTGCAACAGAGAAAGAACATGTGAAGAAGCAGAAAGATTTCTATCAGCGGGTAAGCGATTTTTCCGTGACAGCAGAGCAGCCTGTTATCCGGGGAGAAATGTTTTTCTCCGGAGTAGAGAGCAGACAGTCCCTTAAGAAACGTTATAAAGACCTGATCAAAATTTATCATCCGGATAATCTGGATGGGGATAAGAATACCGTTCAGGAAATTAACAGTGAGTATCATAAGCTTTGTGCTGTGTACAAAAATTAAAACAGCCATACGGTCTGTTCGCAGACCGTATGGCTGTTTTATGCATGTTTAACATGTTTAATGTCGTTCCTCATGAAGACGCTTAAAAATCTCCTCCTCTGACATGGCAGTGGCGGACGGAATGTTTTCTTCCATATTGTAGGTTCTCTGTTTTTTGATATAGAGAGTATTGGTGTTCTCTTTATATTCTACATCACTGGTATCAGAAGTATTTCGCTGTCGGTCATCGGTGTTGAATGCTTTCTGAAGTCCTTCTACAAGATTGCGTTTATCCATTTATTGTTTTCTCCTATAACTGTATAACTATCAACTTAACCCCTATATTATAACATGGGTTTTTTTGATGTACAATGTTTTCTTGAAATTTTATTGGAAATAAGGTATGATACATATAGTATGCCTTAGTGTAGAATTGAGAGGATGGTAACATGAAGTGGAAAAAATATACAATTGAGACAACGACCGCAGCAGAGGATTTTATGAGTTCCATGCTGATGGATCTGGGCATTGAGGGAATAGAGATTGAAGACAATATTCCGCTTACCAAAGAAGACCAGGCGGATATGTTTATTGATTTTCTACCGGAACTTCCTCCGGATGAGGGCATCAGCCATGTGAGCTTTTATGTGGAAGAAGACGGCAGTGATCAGACGGAGATTTTAAAGCAGGTAAAGATCGGACTCGAGAAACTGCGTGACATGGTGGAAGTGGGAAGCGGTGTCATTACATCTTCCGAAACAGAAGATCTTGACTGGATCAATAACTGGAAAAAATATTTTACTTCTTTTACCATTGATGATATATTAATCAAACCGACCTGGGAAGAATTAAAGGAAGAAGACAAAGATAAATTTCTGATTGAGATCGATCCGGGAATTTCTTTCGGAACAGGAAAACATGAAACGACACAGCTTTGCATCCGGCAGTTACAGAAATATGTGGAAGGAAAACATCCGAAAGTACTGGATGTGGGATGTGGCAGTGGAATTTTATCGATTGTGGCATTAAAACTCGGCGCAAGAGAAGTCGTGGGAACGGATCTGGATGCAGACTGCATGACTTCTACAAGGGATAATATGCAGGTAAACCATCTCGATTTGTCTCTGGGAACCTTTTATGTGGGAAATCTGATTGATGATGAAGAACTTCAGGAAAAGGTTGGGACAGAGGAATATGAGATTGTTGTGGCAAATATTTTAGCACCAGTTATCATTGCCATGGCACCGGTCATTCCGGCTAGATTAAAACAGGGTGGTTATTTTATCACTTCCGGCATCATTGATTTTAAGGAAAACGAAGTAAAAGAAGCGATAGAAGCAGCAGGACTTACTGTAGTGGAAATCAATCATCAGGGTGAGTGGGTAAATATTACCGCACAGAAACAGTAGGAGCAGGGTATGTACCAGTTTTTTGTGGAAGATGAACAGGTGCAGCAGGATCGGATCTGCATTGTGGGCGGTGATGTCAATCATATCGGTCATGTGCTGCGCATGAAGACAGGGGAGAAAATCCGCATCAGCGATCAGAGCGGCAGATCGTATTTTTGCCGTATTCTGGAAATTACAGAGGAAGAGGTCTGGGCACAGATAGAGGATACCGATGAAATGGGGACAGAGTTTTCCCATAAGGTGTATCTTTTTCAGGGCCTTCCTAAAAGTGATAAGATGGAACTGATCATACAAAAGACCGTGGAACTTGGTGTCTATACCGTCATACCGGTTGCCATGAAAAACTGTGTGGTAAAGCTGGATGAAAAGAAGGCACAGAGCAAATGTAAGCGGTGGCAGGCAATTGCAGAGAGTGCGGCAAAACAGTCGAAGCGGACCGTGATTCCGCAGATTCAGATGCTACTTTCCTGGAAACAGGCATTGGAAGAGGCAAAGGAGCTGGACGTTGTCCTGGTTCCGTATGAGAATGAAAGAGGCATGGAAGCAACAAGAGAGATCTTTCGCTCGATTCCGGAAGGGGCGTCCATCGGAGTAATGATCGGTCCGGAGGGCGGATTTTCCCCGGAAGAGATTGCGCAGCTGGATAAAGACATGCATCGGATCTCTCTTGGCAGACGTATTTTGCGCACAGAAACAGCAGGAATGGCAACACTTTCCATGCTGATATACGAATTGGATATATAAGAAGGGTAAAAATGGAAGCATATTTGGATAATTCGGCAACGACAAGATGTTGTGAGGAAGCGGCACAGCTGGTGGTAAAATTACTGACGGAGGATTATGGAAATCCATCTTCCCTGCACAACAAAGGCGTGATCGCCGAAAATTATATGAACGATGCAAGAAAAAAAATTGCAAAGACATTAAAGGTACAGGAAAAAGAAATCTGTTTTACGTCAGGTGGTACTGAGTCCAATAATCTTGCAATTATCGGTGTGGCAGAGGCAAACAAGCGAAGTGGAAAACATGTGATAACGACGTCTATTGAACATCCGTCCGTGTCGGCAACGATGGCATATCTGGAGGAACACGGATATGAAGTCACATATCTTCCGGTAGATGCTTATGGTGTGATTTCTCTGGACGATCTGAAAGCGGCAATCCGGCCGGATACCATTCTGGTTTCCCTCATGCAGGTAAATAATGAAATCGGAGCGGTGGAGCCGATCGCGGAAGCGGGGGCACTGATCAAACAGTGTAATCCACAGACGCTTTTTCATGTGGATGCCATTCAGTCCTACGGAAAAATGAGAATTTATCCGGCAAAAATGCATGTAGACCTTCTCTCGGTCAGCGGACATAAGATTCATGGACCGAAAGGAAGCGGATTTTTATATATCAAAGACAAGACGAAAATTCATCCGCTGTTAAACGGAGGCGGACAGCAGAGGGGAATGCGTTCCGGCACGGAAAATGTTCCGGCAATCGCAGGACTTGGCGTAGCAGCGGAACGTATTTATACTGGTTTTGAGGAAAAAATCGACCGGATGTATACCCTGCGAGAGCATTTTATTGAGGAAGTGACAAAAATTCCGGGTGTACACGTCAACGGCCATACCGATCGCAGCAATGCACCGCATATTGTCAGTGTCAGCACGGAAGGTGTGCGCGCGGAAGTATTGCTTCATGCATTAGAGGATAAAGAGATCTATGTGTCAGCAGGAAGTGCATGTTCTTCCAACAAGCCTTCCGTCAGTCATACGCTAAAAAGTATTGGCTTAAAGCCAGAATTTTTAGATGCGACCATCCGGTTTAGCTTTTGTGTGGAAACGACGTTGGAAGAAATTGATTATGCAGTAAAAGAGATGGCGGCATTGATTCCAATGCTGCAGAAATATACAAGACATTAGAAAAAGGAGAGCAGTATGTATAAATCATTTTTGATTAAATATGCAGAAATTGCCATTAAGGGTAAGAACCGGTATCTGTTTGAAGATGCACTGGTACAAAATATCAGATATCATCTTAAGCGTGTAGAGGGAACCTTCCATGTACGTAAGGAAAACGGACGTATCTATGTGGATACGGAAGGAGAATACGATTATGATGAAACTGTAGAAACATTACAGAGGATTTTTGGAATCGTAGGAATCTGTCCGGTAGTACTGGTCGAAGATGAAGGATTTGATGCCCTGGCAAAAGTAGTATGTGACTATGTGGATCGCACATATCCGGACAAAAATTTTACATTTAAGGTGGATGCGCGCCGTGCCAGAAAGAATTATCCGATGACTTCGATGGAGATCAATGCAGCTGTTGGGGAAAAGATTCTTGAAGCATTTCCGGAAACCAGCGTTGACGTACATCATCCGGAGGTGATGATTCATATCGAGATCCGCCCGATGATCAATATTTATTCCACAGAGATCCCGGGACCGGGAGGCATGCCGCTTGGCACAGCAGGCCGTGCAATGCTTCTTTTATCCGGCGGAATCGATTCACCGGTTGCCGGATATATGGTATCCAAACGAGGGGTAACACTTGAAGCGACCTATTTTCATGCACCGCCATACACCAGTGAGCGTGCAAAACAGAAAGTAATTGATCTGGCAAAGAAAGTGGCGAGATATTCCGGACAGATCAAGCTTCACGTGGTGAATTTTACCGATATTCAGCTATATATTTACGAAAAATGTCCGCATGAGGAACTGACAATTATCATGCGCCGTTATATGATGAAAATTGCAGAGCATTTTGCAGAAGAAGGAAAATGTCTGGGAATGATTACCGGAGAGAGTATCGGCCAGGTGGCAAGCCAGACGATGCAGTCCCTTGCGGTAACCAATGAAGTGTGCCATATGCCGGTATACCGTCCGCTCATTGCCATGGACAAGCAGGATATTGTATCAATCGCAGAAAAAATTGACACATACGAGACGTCCATTCTTCCGTATGAGGATTGTTGTACGATTTTCGTGGCAAAGCATCCGGTTACCAAGCCAAGCCTGAAACATATTAAAAAATCAGAGTGCCGGCTGGAAGAAAAAATTGACGAACTGATGCAGACAGCAATCGATACGACAGAGACGATTCTGGTAGATGCAGAATAATCTGTTTTTGGAAAATTATTTCCGTGAAACAAAAAATCCCCTGTCTGCAATACAGACAGGGGATTTTGTAAGTAATTACTGGGAAATAATGTATGGCTTTAAAGCTTCCAGAATCTCATTCAGATTATCCTCGGTATGGATGGCGAGATCAATCGGCTTGGAAAGATCCAGGCTGAAAATTCCCATGATGGATTTTGCGTCAATGACATATCTGCCGGAAATCAGATCAAAATCGTATTCAAACTGAGAGATGGTATTAACAAATGATTTTACTTTTCCAATAGAATTTAATGAAATCTGTACTGTTTTCATAATGAAAACCTCCTTGAAAATATTCATGAAAAACTCATGCTGTTTATATCTTTGATAGTAATATTTTTTATTGGAAAAGTCAAGAAATGTATGAAGATAATTGTATAAAGGAGTAAAAATGAAAAAAGCAGCATTACACAATCTGGGATGCAAAGTGAATGCATATGAGACAGAAGCTATGCAGCAGATGCTTGAAGAAGCGGGGTACGAAATCGTGCCGTTTTCGGAGAAAGCAGATGTCTATGTGATCAATACCTGTTCCGTAACAAATATGGCAGACCGCAAATCAAGACAGATGCTGCACCGGGCAAAAAAGCGGAATCCGGATGCGGCTGTTGTTGCTGCCGGATGCTATGTACAGACCAAAGAGGATGAGGCAAAATGTGATGAAGCAATTGATATTCTGATCGGAAATAATCAGAAAAAAGAACTGGTAGAGCGGCTGGATGCTTTCTTTGCGGGCAGAGGAGAAAAGGTGGAGGCTGTGGTGGATATTAACCACGAAAAACAGGCATTTGAGGAGCTGACACTGGATCATGCAGCAGAGCATACCCGCGCGTTTATAAAAGTACAGGATGGCTGTAACCAGTTCTGCAGTTACTGCATTATTCCGTATGCCAGAGGACGGGTGAGAAGCAGAAATGTTCAGAATGTTCTGGAGGAAGTAAAGCGTCTGGCAGCGTCCGGATATCAGGAAGTGGTACTGACCGGAATTCATTTAAGCTCCTACGGGATTGACTGCGGGGAAAGTCTGCTGCATCTGATCCAGATGGTGCATCAGGTGGAGGGAATCCGGCGTATCCGTTTAGGTTCGCTGGAACCGAGAATCGTGACGGAAACATTTGCAGAAGAACTGGCAAAGATGGAGAAGATCTGTCCGCATTTTCATCTGTCACTGCAGAGCGGATGCGATGCAACGCTTGCCCGGATGAACCGGAAATATACGACGGAAGAATACGAAAATGCATGCAGTATTTTACGGAAAAACTTTACGCATCCGGCAATCACAACGGATGTTATTGTTGGATTTCCTGGAGAGACAGAAGAAGAATTTGCACAGACAAAGGAATATTTAAAACGCATTCATTTTTATGAGATGCATATTTTTAAATATTCCCGACGGCAGGGAACCCGTGCAGCAGTGATGGAACATCAGGTGCCGGAGGAAATCAAGACGAAGCGCAGTGCCCAGCTGCTGGCACTTGCGGAAAGTATGTCGAGGGAATTCCGCGCGTATTATGTGGGAAAAGAGGAAGAAGTACTCTTTGAGGAACCAATGGAAGTTGACGGAGAAACGTGGTATACTGGATATACCAAAGAGTATGTAAAGATCGCGGCAAAAACGGCAGAACCGCTTGATAATGTGATGAAAAGGGGAAGAGTGGAAGCGGCTCTGACCGATGAGATTTACCGTATGAAACTATAGCGCTTGTATTTTTCCTCAATTTCGTATACAATAGATGGGACAGGACTTGTTGGAATGAACAAGGGCAGGGACGGCGAATATGGAGAATTTAAATAATACACAATATTTTACAGTACAAAAGGAACCGGAATTACAGGTAAGAGATGTTTTAGAGATCGTATTCCGTGCATTGAGTGAGAAAGGATACAATCCGGTGAATCAGATTGTAGGATATATTATGTCCGGAGATCCGACATATATTACCAGTCATAACAATGCGAGAAGTCTGATCATGAAGGTAGAGCGGGACGAACTTGTAGAAGAAGTTTTACGTGCATACATCAAAAACAATTCCTGGGAATAATCCGGTACGGGAGAATTATGCGGATTTTAGGATTGGATTTCGGTTCAAAGACAGTGGGTGTTGCAGTGAGTGATGCGCTGTTAATTACAGCGCAGGGAGTGGAAATTATCCGAAGGAAAGCTCCGACGAAGCTCAGGCAGACACTGGCGCGGATCGAACAGCTGGTAAGCGAGTACGAGGTGGAAAAAATTGTGCTCGGTTACCCGAAAAATATGAACAGTACAGAAGGGGAGCGCTGCGAGAAAACAAAAGAATTCAAGGAAATGCTTGAAAAACGCTGTGGTCTCCCTGTTATTTTATGGGATGAACGGCTGACAACAGTTGCAGCAGACCGTTCGATGATGGAAACAGGAATTCGAAGAGAAAACCGCAAGGAATATGTAGATGAAATTGCGGCTATTTTTATATTACAGGGATATCTGGATTATCTTTCAAATCATCCAGAAGAAAAATAAAAATACAAGGAAAAAATAAATGGAAAAAATTCAGTTTACAGATCCGGACACCAATGAGGTGGTGGAATTTGCTGTGGAAGAACAGACACAGCTGAATGGAATCAGATACTTACTTGTCTCTGATGGCAATGAAAACGGGGACAGTGAAGCATATATATTAAAAGAAATAAAGACACAGGATGAGGAAGTATTTTACGAGATGGTAGATGATGATACAGAGTTTGCTGCACTCGCGAAAATATTTGCTGAACTTGCGGATGAAGAAACACAGCTTTTATATTAGAGCGGAATATTATATTTGGAGGATTTATGAAAAAACAGGAAAAACAGAATAACAGTAAGCTTAAGATTATACCGTTGGGAGGTCTTGAGCAGATTGGTATGAATATTACTGCCTTTGAATACGAAGACAGTATTATTGTGGTGGATTGCGGTCTCGCATTCCCGGAAGATGACATGTACGGAGTGGATCTGGTGATTCCGGATGTTACTTATTTAAAGGAAAATATTGATCGTGTCAAAGGATTTTTTATTACGCACGGACATGAGGATCATATTGGTGCCATCCCATATGTTTTAAAAGATGTCAATGTGCCGATTTATTCGACCAGACTGACCAATGCCCTGATCGAGCACAAACTCGAAGAGCATGATATGCTCAAAAAAGTAAAAAGAAAAGTTGTCAAATACGGACAGCACATCAATCTTGGATGTTTCCGTGTAGAGTTTATCCGCACGAATCACAGTATTCAGGATGCGGCGGCACTTGCGATTTATTCCCCGGCAGGAATTGTCCTGCATACAGGAGATTTTAAGGTTGATTATACACCGGTATTTGGAGATGCCATTGATCTGCAGCGTTTCGGCGAGATCGGTAAAAAAGGAGTGTTAGCACTGCTTTGTGACAGTACCAATGCGGAGCGTCCGGGATTTACAGATTCCGAAAAGTCAGTAGGAAAAACGCTGGATAACATTTTTTCCGAGCATAAAAATACAAGAATTATTATTGCGACATTTGCATCCAATGTGGATCGTGTGCAGCAGATCATCAATTCTGCAGACAAGTTTGGCAGAAAAGTTGCGATTGAGGGACGAAGCATGGTCAATATTGTATCCATCGCTTCGGAACTGGGATATATTTCCCTGCCGGATAACATTCTGATTGATGTGGATCAGCTGAAAAATTATCCGGATGAAAAGACGGTTATCATTACAACGGGAAGCCAGGGAGAGTCCATGGCCGCATTGTCCCGCATGGCATCCGGCATGCACCGCAAAGTTACCATTAAGCCAAATGATACCATTGTATTCAGTTCCCATCCGATTCCGGGAAATGAGAAATCGGTTACCGGTGTGATCAATGAACTGATGCGCAAGGGTGCAGATGTGATTTTCGAAGATGTACATGTCAGCGGACATGCGTGCAAGGAAGATATCAAGCTGATTTATTCTCTGGTAAATCCGCTGTACGCGATTCCGGTGCATGGAGAATACAAGCATCTGATTGCACAGGCGAAGATTGCGGAAGAGCTTGGATATGACAGTGATCATATCAAAATCCTTTCTTCCGGAGATGTGCTTGAGATCGATGAGAATGGTGCAGAAGTGACCGGACATGTGCCGGTTGGCAATGTAATGGTAGACGGACTTGGTGTCGGAGATGTCGGAAATATCGTTCTTCGGGATCGTCAGCGTCTGGCAGAAGACGGAATTATTATTGTCGTCATGACACTCGAAAACGGATCCGGACAGGTACTTGCAGGACCGGATATCGTATCGAGAGGTTTCGTCTATGTACGTAATTCCGAGAGTCTGATGGATGAAGCAAAAACCGTTCTCGATAAGACCATGGATTATTGTATGGATCACAACATTACCGATTGGGGCAAGATCAAAAATGAAGTAAAAGATGCTCTGGGTGATTTCGTCTGGAAAGAGACCAAGAGACGTCCGATGATCATGCCGATTATCATGGAAGTATAGGGGTATTATGAATAAAGCTTTGTTCACTTTCATTAAAATTGCGTTTGTTATTATGCTGATCCTGCTGATTTTATATGGAACCGTTCATTTATGCAGGACCTGTTATGATTACGGGTATCGTTTCTTTGCAGAAAAGCAGATGGTACCGGATACGCAGGATGTGGAAAGCACGGAGGCACAATAGAAATAAATATGATAGTAGATGAACGACTGGTAACATATATCAATTCCCTGGATACGGGAAATACCAGAATTTTGGATGCTGTCGAACGAGAAGCTCTGGATTCCTATGTTCCGATTATTCGGAAGGAGATGCAGAGCTTTTTGAAGCTTTTGCTGGCGATGACAAAACCAAAAAGAATTCTGGAAGTCGGTACTGCGGTAGGGTTTTCTTCCATTCTGATGGCAGAATATGATCCGGTACCGTGTGAGATTGTCACGATTGAAAATTATGAAAAGCGAATCCCGATTGCCCGGGAAAATTTTAAGAGAGCAGGGAAAGAAGAGCAGATTACACTGCTTGAAGGGGATGCAGCGGAAATCCTTCCGACACTCACCGAGCCGTTTGATCTGATCTTTATGGATGCCGCAAAAGGACAGTATATTCATTTTATGTCGGATATTCTGCGTCTGCTGAAAACCGGAGGGACACTTGTCTCGGATAATGTGCTGCAGGATGGGGACATTATTGAGTCCCATTATGCGGTGATCCGCAGAAACCGGACGATTTACAAACGGATGCGGGAATATTTGTATGAGTTAACGCACCGGAAAGATCTGGTAACAGCGGTGCTGCCGGTGGGAGATGGAATTACAGTCAGTACAAAAGTAGAGGTAGAAAACGATGAGAAAGAATGAGTTGCTTGTTCCGGCAAGCAGTCTGGAAGTATTAAAAATTGCAGTTATTTATGGAGCCGATGCGGTCTACATCGGGGGAGAGGCATTCGGACTCAGAGCCAAGGCAAAAAACTTTACCATGGAAGAGATGGCAGAGGGAATTGCATTTGCACATGCACGGGGAGTTAAAGTTTATGTGACGGCAAATATTCTGGCACATAATTATGATCTTGACGGTGTGCGGGAATATCTTAGGGAACTGCAGAACATGAAGCCGGACCGGCCGGATGCTCTGATCATTGCAGATCCGGCAATCTTTACGATCGCCGGAGAAGTATGCCCGGATATTGACCGCCATATCAGTACACAGGCAAACAACACCAATTACGGAACATTTCAGTTCTGGGAGAAACTCGGTGCTACCCGTGTGGTAACGGCAAGAGAACTTTCTCTGCGGGAGATCCGGCAGATCCGGGAACACATTTCCGATGATCTGGAGATAGAGACATTTGTACATGGCGCTATGTGTATTTCCTATTCTGGAAGATGTCTGCTGTCCAATTATTTTACAGGAAGGGATGCCAACCGCGGGGCATGTACACATCCGTGCCGGTGGAAATATTCTGTGGTTGAAGAGAAGCGTCCGGGTGAGTATTTTCCGGTATATGAGAATGAGCGCGGAACCTATATTTTCAATTCCAAAGATCTGTGTATGATTGAGCATATTCCGGATCTTCTGGAAGCAGGAATTGACAGTTTTAAGATTGAGGGACGTATGAAGACCGCACTTTATGTGGCAACGGTGGCGCGTACTTACCGTAAGGCGATTGACGATTATCTGGAATCTCCGGAGAAATATCAGGAAAATATGCCATGGTATCTCGAACAGATCAAAAGCTGCACATACCGCCAGTTTACCACGGGATTTTTCTACGGAAAACCTTCGGAGGAGACACAGATTTACGATAACAACACGTATGAAAAGGGATATACCTATCTGGGAATTGTCGGTCCGAAAAATGAAAAGGGAATGTACCGGATGGAACAAAAGAATAAATTTTCTGTCGGAGAACAGATCGAAGTGATGAAACCGGACGGACGCAATGTGACCGTTACGGTGCGGGGACTGATGGATGAAAAGGGAGAGCCGATGGAATCCTGTCCGCATCCGCAGCAGATCTTTTATGTGGATCTGGGGATGGAACCGGATGAATATGATATTCTCCGGAGACGGGAAGAAGAAGCGATCGCCCTGGATTAAAAAAATCTTAAGAAACACCCTCTGTCAGAACAATTGCGAAAGCACAGAGGGTGTGCTAATATAAGACAAAAGGACGTTGTTCTTAAGTAGCGAGTGAACCAGATAAGGAGGAGAGATTATGCGTTTGCAAAGCAAAAAACTGATTGCTGTATTGTGTGCGCTGGCAATGATTATTTCTGTATTTCCAGTACAGGCAGATGCGGCAGCAAAACCGAAATTTGTAAAGAATTATACGGTTCTTTATGAAAACAGCACCGGTAAGGGGGTGTATAAATATACCGTAACCAATCTTACCAAAGGGCAGAGGGTAAAATGGAGCCTTTCCGGCACCGGAAAAAGTTATGCAAAGCTGAAGAAAACAACGACATCCGTGAGCGGAAAGACATCTGCAAACAGTCTGACAATCCGCACCCAGGGAAAGGCAGCCGCAAAGAATAAAACCGTGATGGTAACTGCAAAAGTTTACAAAGGGAAGAAGTGCGTGAGCACGGTCAGGACTAAGTCTGCCAAGATTAAAATACTGCCGAAAACAATTTCTATTGTAGATAACGGAGTCTTGAAATATCAGGTGGGACAGACCTATCAGTTCCAGTTCCGTATCACTCCGGCAAATGCCATCAGCACCAATGTCTGGACTGCTGTGGATGGAAACGGAAATGATGTTTCGTCCATGATTACAAAGACCGGTGCATTTACTCCGGCAAAAGAAGGTACTTATACCATCACCGTGCAGGCAAAAGCGGGAAATAAAGTGGTTTCCGACAGCAAGGTTATCACTGTCGCAACTTCCATGACCGGAATTGCACAGATGGCAGCAAACAAGGTAGCGGCTGTATATTCCGGAAATGCCAAAAATCTTGTGAAAAAAGGAGATTTTTCTATCCGGACCCAGGCGGGTGCAAAGATGGAAATCAAGTCGGCTGTATTTTCCGATGACGGAACACAGGTATTTCTTACAACCTATAATCAGCTGAAAGACGGTGCAATCTATACGGTTACCGATGGACAGTCAACATATGACTTTACCGCATCCGTGGGAAGACCGGTCAGCCTTAGAGTTGTGACAACAGAAGTGACCGTCGGAAAAGAGACACCAATCGAATACGAAATTCTTGATGCGAATGGAATTGATGTCAAGACAGCATATCCGGGAGATATTACTTATACGGAACGGATTACAAATGGTTACCGTACAAAGGATAATAAGATTTATATGACCGGAGTGGGAGATACCGGAACGGTTACACTGACTTATAAATGTGCAAGTGATCCGAATCTGGTACTGACCGGAAGCGGAACCTTTGTATGTAAGGCAGCCAGTGTGTCAAACAACACAAACCTTACACTTACTTCTTCGGAGGCAGTGCCGAATTACAGTGCATCCAATTACAAGGACAATCATAATGTAGCATCCGGCAGCAATTATTATGTACATTTCCGGGCTTTGGATACAGACAATACCGAGATGAAGTATGACAGCATCAAGTTTGAGTCTTCCGATCCGGACACATTGCTTGTAAATCCTGGAAAGAACAATGTTGCTTATGCAACAGCAATCAAGACAGGTACCGCAAATATTATCGTTACCGCAACCTATGCAAAGCAGGAATACACTTATGTATACGAGATTACGGTAGCGGAACCGGCATACCTTGCAACATTGTCTGCAGATAATACGCAGATTACCATGTCAAACGCTTATGCAACAGGGTATAAGGAATATGTCAATATTGAGGGAAGAGATCAGTATGGACAGAGTCTGAGACTCGAGAATGAGACATACCAGATCGTAGAAAACAGTACCAATAAAGTATCTATGGCTACCTATGATCCGACAACCGACCGTATGGTATTTGACGCATCCGGAAGAGCAGCAGGTGTTTACAATTATACCCTGACCCTGACAATGAACGGACATAAGGCATCCGTTAATGTTACCGTTGTTGTACAGACTCCTCCTTATAATGGAGCATCTTCCTATAAGGTTGATATCAGCAAACCGGTCATTGATCTGGCAATTACTTCTGGAGCATCTGCATCGGATCTGCTTGCATCAAAAGTGACAACACTGCGTCTTGCAGAGTATCGCGGAGGCGTATTCTATCAGTATGTGAATATTGCATCTGTAAGGATCAGTAAGGGTGGACAGTATTATGGAAGTGATCTGTCAAAGGGTGGATCTTCAACAGAACCTGCAGCAATTGGCAGTGGATCAGAAATTCCGATTTCTGCGGTTTCACTGAATGGAAATGTTGTGACAAAGGCACAGACAGGTACTTATCTGCTGGAACTGAAGTTCTATCCAAGTGATGGACAGAGCACATCACTGGCTACAACTACGGGATATCTGGAAGTTACCGACAGTCAGGCACATCCAGTGATCAGTGTAGATCGCACCGTATCTACCGTAAACTGTAAGACGGCACTGGATCTGGCAAAGAACTGCCTGAGCATTCAGGGAATGGATGGCGGAGTGATTGCAGACTGTACCGTCACCGGATCGAGTGTACCGGGCGCAAGTTATTCCGTTACTTCAGGAATGTCTGTCAATATCAATTCCGTTGTTGTACAGGCAACCACAACACTTTCCGATAAGACAACGGTTGTATCTAATTATACGGTTTCTGTGGGAAGGACATTGAGAAATCAATAGTAAGCTGTTTATTGGTAATGGCATGTAAATAGTGGGGTATGATTCTTTGAATCATGCCCCCTTTTAAGTCAAAATCTGGTGATGCAGACTTTGACCGGGTATTTAATGGAGAAGAAGGAATGAGACAACAACTTCTTGATGAACTTATGCAGATATCAGAAGAGGAAAGTAAATATAAGGCAGGACAGGCAGCGATTGAGGAACAGTTATACAGCGAAGCGTCCATACAGGAGATTGATTGTCAAAAACTGCTCAGAAGGGGAAAACTGATTACTGTAAGACGTCACAGCAGATTTGTGGAATTTCCGTTGCACCGGCATAATTATGTGGAATTTATGTATGTGGTACAGGGGGAGATTACACATGTAGTTGACGGAAAAGAATTAACACTTTATAAAGGAGATTTACTGATGCTCAATCAGTATGTGGAACATGCGATTCACAGAGCTGAATTTGAAGACATTGGAATCAATTTTATTGCTTTGCCGGAATTTTTTGAAATTCCGCTTGGAATGCTTCAGGAAAAAAATGTTTTAGCGGAGTTCATTGCAGGGGCATTCCGGCAGAAGAGTCCGGTTCCTCATTATCTGATTTTTCGTTTAAAGGAGAATCCCCAGATTGAAAATCTGATGGAGAATATGATAGAATCCATGCTTTATGAATATATGAATGAAGATGTTATCAATCAGTATTCCATGGGACTTGTCTTTTTGTATTTGTTAAATCATTTGGAGAATTTGAGCCATAATTCTTCTATGGATTACAAGGAGACTATTGTGCAGTCGGTTCTTGAATATATCAACAGTGATTGTAAAAATGCAAATTTGACAAAGATTGCAGCAGATACACATCAGTCAGTTACCGTATTAAGTAAGCTGATCAAGCAAAAGACAGGGGCAAATTTTCAGGATTTACTGCAACAGAGGCGATTTCAGGCTGCGGTCAAACTTCTTGAGGAAACGGATCTGTCAATCGAAGATATTTCACTTGATGTAGGATATGAGAATCAGAGTTATTTTTTCAGGCAATTTAAAAAAAGATTTGGTATGACACCGAGATCTTATCGCATAACACATCAAAAATAAAAATATCAAATAAGGACAGTTTTTTGGTCTAATCAGAGGCTAAAAAGCTGTCCTTATTTTTGTTATGGTGAAGCAAATGAAAAAGGAGGCGTGTTTTATGGATACGATACGTGCTATTATTTTTGACCTGGATGGGGTCATTTGTTTCACAGATAACTATCACTATCAGGCGTGGAAAGAATTGGCAGATGCAGAAGGAATCTATTTTGATGAGAAAATTAATGGACGATTAAGGGGTGTAAGCCGTATGGAAAGCCTTGATATCATTTTGGAGCGAGCATCAAGATGCTATACACAGGAAGAAAAAGAACAGCTTGCTACAAGAAAGAATGAAAGTTACGTTCGTCTATTGGAAAAGATGTCTCCAAGGGATCTTTCGGATGAAGTAAAAAATACGTTGGACACCTTGCGACAGCGCGGTTACAAGCTTGCAATCGGATCAAGCAGTAAGAATACAAAGAAGATTTTAAAGCAAATTGGATTAGATGGATATTTTGACGCGGTCAGCGATGGAACAAACATTACAAAGTCAAAACCGGATCCGGAGGTTTTTATAAAAGCGGCGGAAATGGTTGAGGAAAAGCCGGAAAATTGTCTTGTTGTAGAAGATGCACTTGCAGGAATTGATGCGGCTTATGCCGGTGGATTCATAAGTGCAGGGATTGGAGATGCCGCGAGTCATAAATATGTGACATATCCAATCCATACATTTTCGGATCTGCTTTCCATTGATAAGTTGTGAAAAAGTCAGTGGAGAGGTGTAATTTGAATTAATCGTACCTCTAACAATTCTAATGTGACATCCAGTTCGAGGATTTCATCGGAGTTGACAGACACAATTTTCTGATGAAATCCAGGAACGGATGATTTTTTTAACCAATCAATTTCCTGAGGTGTAGTAAGTTCCAATGCACCCATAGAAACCCATTGATCGAAAGCACTTCCATGCGTTCGATTTACATAGGTTTCAGAAATCTTATAGCTTCCCTGTGGAATATCAGATAAACACAGGGAGATCATTACCGGTTCCGAATCAGCAAAAACGGTATAGCGGTCTGTTTCTGTCATATCAAAACGTTCTCCATTCGCATATAAGTAATTAAAATGCCTGTAATTGTAAAGCATGACTTGAAAACTATCATTTTCACGGGTGATAAAATATTCGTCTCCACGCCCAAGAAACTGATCACCCAATTGTTGAAGAAGTGTGTAGGCATAATAACTGGCTTTTGGAATTCCATTTACGGTAAAAAGACCAAGTCCACCGAAAAATAACATATTTGGTAAAGAACTGTCTGCCATAAGATCTGTGAGCGCCTGATAAGTAAAACTTTCCAGACGGTCATAGTTTTCAAGGATGTTCTTGACAATATAACAGGATTTGAAGCAGGTATCATTCAGTAGATCCTGTTGGCTTGGTGTATTATTCCATTCGGATAAGTAGATTGGCAATTTACCAAGATTTAGCCGGCGTCGTTCTCTGAGAACCTGCATGACAAAATCTTTGAGTCCGTCTGGTGATTCCGATAAACTCATGGCATATATGAAACCGAAAGATTCTTTTGAATGATTTTTATTGGAAATCAGTTTGGTGTCATAATAAGTGAAACTTAAACTGTCAGGGATGCAGTCGTTTTGTTTACACCATTCCAGAAAGTTCAGATACCAGTTTTCGTAGCCTTCGGATACGATGTAGTAAGTCGGCGGAAGACTAAATTCAATATCCGGACAGAAATTTTTTACGCAAAGGAAAGTTTCCTTATAAAACTGAAAGAAGTCTTTTTCGTTTGAAAATCCGAAAAGATCCATGTTTGTGTTGGGCTGGTTCCAAAGACCGAATTTCCATGAGCGAATTACCTCAAGTCCATAGCGGTTGCTGATATGTTGCAGAAACTCTGAAACAAGCCGGCACCATGCGGCAATGGAATGGGGTTGGCTGACATTAGAACCAAACAAGCGTTTATTTGGATATTTGGCGAGCTTTTCCGGCATGTAAGAAAGTTGAATCCATGGATTAAGATGAAGTTTGGTTACAAAATCAAGAATTTTATCAATATATGTAAAACTGTACACAGGTGTACCGTTTGCTTTCTCATTGTACACATGCAGATCATCTGAAAATATACCGCATAATTTAATATATTCAAATCCAATCCTATTTTGAAATCTGGTCAACATTTCCTGAATATCACAGATTAACACATCACTGGCACGACCGACTGTCATCATTTTTTTCCATGTATGTAGCAATACGTAAGAACTTCCATTTACAGAGAAATCAATTTGTTTTTTTGATATAGGGGATACGACGTGGGTATGTGTATTGTCGTTTAAATATTTCTTTAATCCTGCAATATAATTATGTTGTTCTAATTGTTGAGAGGTCTGTTGCTTTTCTTTTTTTTGCTCGCGCCGATATTCTTTTGGCAGCATTCCATATTCTTTTTTTAAAAGAGTTACAAAGGCATGACTATTAGGAAATCCGCTGTCAATCGCTACTTCATCAATATTTTTATCTGTTATGGAAAGTTCCTGCATCGCATGCATAAGGCGGTATTGATTCAGGTAGCTTAGAAAATTCATCCCAAAATAGTCAACGAAGAATTTTGAAAGATAGGGAACGGACAAATGAACTTCATCGGCAAGTTCTTTTAAGGTTATGTTTTCTGTATAGCGCTGTTGGATTAATTGTGATATTTCTGCTATCCGGATAGCGTATTTGTGGTTTTTCTTTTCATTTGCAGTCGATAATTTTACACGGAAATGAAGGTACATAATATCCATAACATTATAGATATATGACCAGTTGCGAAGTTCGTAGCCATCTTTTTTGTCCACATTTGTTTTGATGATGTGAGCAATCAGAGAGCGTAATTGTGCAATTGCTTCCTGATTATCCGACATGGGACTAATACAGAAGAAGCGGGGATGTGATGGAACCGGCAGAATCTGTTCAAATAATGTTTGATTAAACAGAACGGTTATGATGACACAATTGACACCATGTAGTTCATGAAGTGTAAGTGGATTGATGCAAAAAATATCATCTTCCCTGAGACTGTACATATGATCATCAAATTGTAATGTACAGCTTCCGGAAACAATCATGGACAATTCAAAATAATCATGCATCTGTTGGCGGATATGATCAAATCGCTGCATCGTACACCGGATCGGCATGTGTACATCGTTATCGGAAATAAGATAGTAGTTCTCTGACATAAAATTCCTCCATTTCATATAAAAAGGTAACTATATTGATTAAAACATATATGCAATACAAAAATCAATAAAAACATAGGATTTTTAATCTATTTTTTAGAGGCGAGACTAAATTTAAGGTAAACGTATAGAAAAAAGAAAAACACATTAAAAAAATGAGTGAAACAGATAAAAAACAAAATCACATAAAAATTAACAAAAATCTATAATAAGCATAAAGACGAGGTGATAAAAATGAGTGAACCAATTTTAACAGTTGCAAATATGAATAAGAAATTTGGAAGTACAGTGGCTTTGAATGATGTATCACTGACTGTATATCCGGGAGAAATAAGAGGACTCATTGGAGAAAACGGATCGGGAAAGTCAACGGTTACTTCTATTGTAGCAGGAATGCAGGAATGTGACAGCGGTGCGATGACATTTCAGGGACAGAGCTGGAAGCCGCTTAGCATGATCGATGCACTTCACAAGGGAATTGGAATGATTGTTCAGGAGAGCGGAACAATACCGGGGATTACGGTAGCTGAGAATATTTTCCTTGCGGAGTCTGAAAAGTATAAGAATAAGTTCGGCCTGATTAATCGTGAGAAAATGAATGCGGATGCGACCAGGGTGATGAAAAATATCGGTGTCAATGATGTAACAGGCGAAATGCTTATGCAGAAGCTTGATTTTCAAACCAGAAAGCTTGTAGAGATTGCTAAAGTTGTGATGAAAGAACCTCAGATTCTGGTAATCGATGAGACGAGTACAGCATTATCACATGACGGAAGAGAAATTTTATATGACATTATGAATCGCTTCCGTAAAGAAAATAAATCAGTGATTTTTATTTCGCATGATCTGGATGAAATTATGGAAGTCTGTGATACGTTGACCGTTCTTCGAGATGGCAAGATTATCCGGACATTTGAAAAAGCAGAATTTGAGGCCGGAGCAATCCGCGCGAGCATGATCGGAAGAGAGCTGCAAGGTGATTATTATCGAAGTGACTTTCAGGCAAGTTCACAGCCGGAAGTGGCATTGGATGTAAGAAATCTGGTATATGCAGACCGGTTAAAAGGGATTTCATTTCAGGTGCATAAAGGAGAAATCGTTGGAATCGGTGGATTGGCACATTGCGGAATGCATTCTCTTGGAAAGGTTTGTTTTGGAGCATTAAAGCCGGAAGAGGGAAGCGTTACGGTGGAAGACGGAACAATCATTGACAGTCCGGCAATTGCAATGAAGAAACGTGTGGGTTATGTATCGAAGGACAGAGATGTTGAGTCGTTATGTCTTAATGCAAGTATTGAAGATAATATTTCAATTGCAGGAATGAGTGAATTTGCGATCAATAATTTTCTGATTCTGAAAAATCGAGAAAAAAAATATGTGAATCATCAGATTGAAGAATTGTCCATCAAATGTGCGGGAAGAGATCAGTCAGTATCACAGCTTTCCGGAGGAAATAAGCAGAAGGTCGTATTTGGAAAATGGATTGGATGTGGAAGTGAAATCCTTATTCTGGACTGTCCGACACGAGGCGTGGATATCGGTGTAAAACAGGCAATGTACCAGCTTATGGTGAGATTGAAAAATGAGGGAAAATCAATCCTTATGATCAGTGAGGAATTACCGGAACTGATTGGAATGAGTGATCGGATTCTAATTATGAAAAATGGTGAGGTCTCTGCGGAATTTGAGAGAAGCGAAACTCTTTCTGATGCACAGATTATTGAATATATGATTTAGGAGGCAAAAAAGAATGACGAAAAATAAAAAAATGATGATAAGTGCGTTGCCTTTTGTAGCACTTGTCGTATTGCTTGCAGTATTTTGTGGAATTGTAAGCAGTAAAGGATATCGTCTGGATATGTATATTAAGATTGTATTTAATGAAGGGATTGTATTATCAATTGTTGCAACAGGTGCAATTTTTATTTATACACTGGGTTCATTTGATATCAGCCTGGGAGCCGCAACGCTTTTTGCGGCCACGCTGGGAGTACTTACCTATAATGCAACTGAAAATTTTGCGTTGATGATTATCGTGATTTTATTAGCAGGAATTGTTTGCTCACTGGTCAATTCAGTGCTTGCGTCCATATTTCATATTCCGGTGTTTGTTACAACGGTAGCAATGATGTCCGTGTTATCCGCGATTGCATCGCAGATTATTACGACAAAAGGTGGTGCGGTTGGTGGAATCAGTATTCCAAGCGAGGTTGTAAAACATCTGGATAACTCGGCATTTAAGATTGGAGTTCTGGTAATCTGGGTTGCGATCTGTGTATTTGTTTTTGATTATACAAAGTTTGGAAGAAGAGAAAAATTTGTAGGTGGAAACCCAATCTGTGCGCAGCTTTCCGGTATTAAATATAACACATATGCAATATTGGGCTTCCTTTTGGCGGGAGTAGGAGTAGGAATCGGTGCATTTATGACATTGGTATATACACCATCTGTTACAACAACGACAGCCGGGGATATTGGAATGAATATTATGGTTGCAATTGTATTTGGAGGAATGCCGATTTCAGGTGGTGCCAGATCAAAGATTTACGCGGCAGTTGTTGGAGGATTCTCTTATATTGTATTAAATAATATTTTGGATCTGCTCATTGATTCTACATCGGGATATGGCATTACGCAGATTGTAAGTGCAGTGTTTTTTCTGATTATAGTATATGTTGCAAGCGTTAACTATCGTTCGCAGACTTTACCGCGATAAAACAAGAATTTAACACATTGTGTGTTAAAGATAAATTTTAAAAGAAAACAGGGAGGAAGAAATTTATGAAACGAACAATGAAAAAAATGTTAAGCTTTGGTCTTGTTGCAGCTATGTCTCTGACAATGCTGGCCGGATGTGGAAACAGTAAGGATGCAACAAATGATACAAATGTTTCAAATGGACAGGAGGAAAAAAAGCCGACAGGAGATGTCAAGATTGGTGTTCTGGTTCAAGATGTCAGTGGTGAGGAAGCATTAGGATTCCGTTCTTACTATGAGAATTATATTGCGGATCAGTATGGTGTAACATTTACTTACACAGACGAACTTAAGGATGCTGCAAGTGAGAAATCTGCAATTGAGAAGTTTGCTTCTCAGGGATATCAGGCAGTCATTTCTTTTTCAAGCAATGATCGTGCATTACAGATTGAAACATGTGAGGAAAACAAGATTTATTATGCAGTTGCAGCAGGAACACTTGATCAGGAACAGTTTGAAAAATATAAAACAGATGAATATTTTCTTGGACAGGTGGGTCCGAGTATGGATACAGAGTATGAAGCTGGTGTAGAAATGGGCAAGTTCTTTGCAGATAAAGGCATTAAGACTGCTGCAATCTATGGCGCATTTATTCCGAATCCAATGCACGTATATCGTACAGCCGGCGTACTTGCAGGACTTGGACTTTCTTATGGCGGAGCGACAACTGAAGAGGATGTAGTTGGTTTGATTTTTGCTGATCAGGGTATAGATTTGTCAAAGATTTCAGGAGATATCAAGATCGTATCTTATTTACAGGGATATGGTGATACAACAACAGACGAGATCAATGCAGCCATTCAGGCGGCTCCGGAAGCATTCATCTCTGTCGGAATGGCAACAACATTCTTTACACAGCAGTTGAATGCAGCAGGTATTGAGTTTTCTGATATTGATTCCTTTACCAAGAGTAATGGAGAGGCAATCACAAACGGAAAGCTTGTATATCTTGCTGGAAAATATTCATCATCGGTAGGACCTGCTTTTGCATTAGTGATGAATGCAATCAATGGGAATGTAATTCGTGATGCGCAGGGAAATGCTGTGTCACTCAGCCAAAATTATCAGGTAGCAACAGATAGTGAGACATTTGATAAATTTTACAAGAATGATAATGGTGATAACCCGATTTACAGTAGGGATACATTGGATCAAATTATTGGTGATACAGTTACTTTTGATACTATCAATGAGGTGGTTGCATCTAATTAACTTGTTTTTTATTATTTGGTCGCGGCTTCTTAAAGAAGCCGCACCCTCTCCCAATAGATGAATTTATTACTTTCATCTATTGGGAGAGGGTATGAAAAATTATCCTGTAAAAAGAAAGGAGAAGATAACATGAAAAGTAAAAACAGACTTTGTATAAAAAATTTAGCAGGAGCACTTGCCATACCGGTACTGGTGGCTATTTTGTTACAGGGTATTTGTATGGCAAAAGGAAAAACAATGATCATGAATATGACAAGCTTTGACAATTTTGTTGTCTATATTGCAATTGTTATGATCACAACTATCGCTTTGTCCATCAATCTTAACAGTGGACGTTTTGATTTTTCTTTGGGATCAATGGCATTGCTTTCCTCTGTGATTGGTGCAAAGATTACATATTCGTTTTTAGGTGGAGGTCAGGGCAGTGCACCGATAATGCTGATGCTTACTATTTTATTTGGTATGCTGCTTGGACTGATTTCCGGTGTTTTGTATGTGGTTTTACATTTGCCACCAATTATTACGTCTCTTGGTGTAACACTGATTTATGAAGGAATTCTTTTTACAATTACAGAAGGTCGTTACGTTATGAAAGAGGTACAGAATTCATCCATGACTGCTTTTACAGGAAACTGGCTTTATGCAGCAATTATTATTGTGGCGGTACTGGTAATTATTATTGGACTCTTTGATTATACAAAATTCGGATACGATTATAACGCACTTAAGAATGGTCAGAAGGTTGCAGTTAATACCGGAATTAAAGAAATTCCAAATGCAATTGCCTGTTATGTGATCTGCGGTGGCCTGATGGGAATTGTTGGCTTTTTAAACGCTTCCAGAAATACAACCATCAATGGAGGTCAGCTTAACTTTGGATCTATCAGTATTATGTTTACTGCATTTCTTCCAATGTTTATTGGATCTTATATCAGCAGATTTACCAATGAAAAGATTGGATTTTTACTTGCAGCTTTATGTATGTCAATGTTGAATTCCACATTTGCGGTATTCTCAAATGAAGTAAATGCATCCATGCAGGCAATCATTAATGCTTTATTGCTTGTAGTGTTCCTAATTTATCTGAGTAACGAACATTTATTGATTCGTGTGTTTACCGGAAAACGCAAATAAATTGCGTCAAGTTTTTACAAAAAACCTGACATGTAGCGTCAGTCTTTGCTGAATGCAACCTTAAATAACTGATGCTTAACAAATGGAGGACAGAAATATGATCAATTTGACAAAGGCACCCTTCTTTCTTGTGAAAGAGGATATCGAGTGGGTTGAAAATACAAAAAAAGCAATGACGTTAGAAGAAAAAATCGGTCAGTTATTTGTACCGATCGGATATTCAGGAGATGCAGATTATCTGGAACATGTTATGCTTTCACACCATATCGGTGGAATCATGTATCGGTGCGGTGAGGCTAAGGAGATGCAGAGAACACATCGTTATCTTCAGGAACATAGTAAAATTCCACTTTTGGTCGGAGCTAATCTTGAGGATGGTGGATGTGGAATTGCAACGGATGGAACACAGTACGGAAAACAGATGCAGATAGCTGCAACCGGAGATACCGAGGACGCCTATCGTTTAGGAAAAGTAAGTTGCAGCGAGGGGGCAGCGGTGGGATGTAACTGGGCGTTTGCACCAGTGGTTGATATTGATAGAAACTGGAGAAATCCGATTACTAATGTGCGTACATATGGTGACGATCCGGATCGGGTCTTAGCATGTGGTGTTAATTATATAAAGGCTGCAAAAGAAGAAAATGTACTTGTTGCAATTAAACATTTTCCGGGAGATGGCTGCGATGAGGTGGATCAGCATATTCTTACCAGTGTGAACAGTCTCTCCTGTGAGGAGTGGGATGCAACCTACGGAAAGATTTACAGCGGACTGATTCAGGCGGGAGCGCAGACGGTGATGGTCGGTCATATTGCACAGCCGGCATACCAGAAAGCTTATAATCCGGATTTTCCGGACAAGTTAGTTCCTGCAACACTTTCTCCGGAACTGTTAAAAGGCTTGCTTCGTAAAAAGCTTGGATTTAACGGATTGATTGTTACCGATTCTACCTGCATGGTTGGTTTTAGCTGTGCAATGGAAAGAGAGAAGGCGGTGCCTTATGCAATTGAAGCCGGATGTGATATGTTCCTCTTTAATAAAGATCTGGACGAAGATTATCGGTATATGTTAAACGGATACAGGCAGGGAATTCTGTCGGAGCAGCGTTTGGACGAGGCAATCACAAGAATTCTTGCAACTAAGGCTGCGCTGGGTCTTTATAAGAAAGCAAAGAGTGAGATTGTGCCGACGGAAGAAGCACTTCGTGTGATGCGTTCGGACGAACATGTCACATGGGCGAAAGAAAGTGCCAATGCTGCGGTTACGCTGGTTAAGGATACACAGAAGATCTTGCCGCTGAGTCCGCGGAAAACGAAGAAAGTACTGCTTGAGATTATGGGAGATTTCCCTTCAAATGAGAGAGTGTTGGAGAGTTTTCGAAGCAAACTGGTAAAAGAAGGCTTTGATGTAACGATATATGAACCGGAGAATTTCGAGACTGCAAAATTTGATGTCGGGACGTTTAAGAAAAGTTATGATCTCGTTATCTATATAGGAAATGTTGAGAATGCTTCCAATAAAGTGACCAATCGTCTTTCCTGGTACACATTCTGGGGAAACGGAAACAATGTTCCGTGGTTTGTTGCGGAACGTCCGGTGATGTTCATCAGCCTCGCAAATCCGTATCATCTGATAGATGTGCCGATGATCAAAACCTATATCAACGGATATTCTAACAGTGAGTATGTGATAGAAAGCGTTGTGGAAAAAATCATGGGAAGAAGTGCATTTACTGGTAAGAATCCAGTAGACCCGTTCTGTGGAAAAGAGTACTTGAAGTGGTAAGAGTGAGAGAAAAAAGTTATGGTGAAAAATTTAAAATTGTTGGATAAAGCGTTGCAGCTGTTACCGGAAGTAAAAGAAACGGTGGTTGAACCTCTGGATATAGCAGCTTTTTTAAAGCCTCTTAAAAAGGGAGATTCAGTTGAAATTGATTTTGGTCGACATCTTGTGGGGCACATAAAATTAAAGTTGGGGTATGTTCGTTCACATCCGGATGCTCCGGTATGGCTTCGTTTCTCGTTTGCAGAAAATAAAAAGGAATTCGAGGAACGGGTGGAAGATTATCAGGGCTGGATCTGTTCGGCATGGGTGCAGCAGGAACAGGTGCATATTGATCTTGTCCCGGGAGAATATTTTCTGCCCAGAAGATATTCGTTTCGTTACGTGAAAATCGAAGTGCTTGATGTCAGCTCTAAATTTGACCTGATTATTGAAGAGGCAAAAGCGGTTGCGTTGTCTTCAGCAGATGATAGCCGTTTATCCGCATATCATAGCGAGAATAAGGAATTGGAACAGCTTGATCGCATTGCCTGTAATACGCTGCATGATTGTATGCAGAAGGTATTTGAGGATGGACCAAAACGTGACCAGAGACTCTGGATGGGAGATCTTCGTCTGCAGGCACTTGCCAATTACGAGACTTATCAGATGAATGATATGGTAAAAGGATGTCTGTATCTGTTTGGGGCCTTACCGATGGAAAACGGTCAGGTTGGAGCCTGTGTATTCTTAGATCCGGAGCCGGAAGTGGATGATACGAGTATGTTTGATTATTCACTTCTGTATGTTGTTGCTCTGTGGGATTATTATAAGCAGACAAAAGACAAGGAGGCGCTTCGTGACTTGTGGGAGACTGCAAGAACACAGATTTCGTTGGCGCAGAAACGAGTGGATAACGGCATTGTAAGAGACCGTGATGTGTTAGGATGGTGTTTTCTTGACTGGTCGCTAGAATTAAATAAGCAGGCGGGAGCACAGGGGGTTTTACTGTATGCGATGCAGAGTGCGATTGCAATTGCACAAGAATTAAGAGAAAATCGTGATGCAGAATGCTTAAAAGGAACTTATGAAGTCTATCGAAAGGCAGCAAAAGCATATTTTTACGATGAAAAGAAAGGACTTTTTGTCAGCGGAGAAAATAGACAGATTTCTTATGCAAGTCAGGTCTGGCTGATTCTTGGCGGTGTAGTCGATTCCGAAGAAGGTCTTCGGATTTTACATAATGTTGCAGCAGATAGGGAGGCTCTTGAGATGGTGACTCCGTATATGTATCACTACTATATTGAAGCATTGTTAAAATGCAACGCGGATGAGGAAGCACTTGCTGTTTTGACAGAGTATTGGGGTGGTATGGCGCGGCTTGGTGCAGATACATTCTGGGAGCTGTATAATCCGAAGAATCCGGATGAATCCCCGTACGGCGGAACTATTGTCAATAGTTATTGTCATGCATGGAGCTGTGCACCGGCCTATTTCTTGCGTAAATATTTTGGAGAAAATTAAATAGGAGGAACTATTTATGAAAAAAATTGGGAGCAAAGTGCTTTTAATGATGGTTCTGTTTGTTGTTATATTTGGACTAAATACGATAACTTCTGTAAGATCACAAAATCGTGTAAAACGGTCTGGATTAGAAATCACGGAGCAGTATATTCCAATTCAGACAGAAATATTTACGATTCAAAAAAGTATGGAACGAGGTCAGAAATACCTTAATATTATTAGTTTGTATGATAATGCAGAACTTCGTCAACAGCTTGAAGGTTCATTGGCAGAGGAAGTGTCAACTATTACTGAGAGCGAGAAGAAGATAGATGTGTATCTAAAAGATAATAACAATACAAAGTTAAAAGATGCAATTAAGAAATATGAAGAATTCCTTGATAAAGTGCTCTTGCAATTTTCAACAATACAGGAATATGTAGATACGGGGGATTTTGCGCAGGCAAGTATAGCACTTGGATCCGATTTCCAAAATCTTGTTAGAGATATGGGAGAGAAAACGGAAACGAATCTCACGGAAAATCTGGAAGGTGGAATTTCTGAACAGTCAAAGTTGTATAATCAGGCAGTTGATATGAATATTCAAGTGACGAAAATATTATTTGTTATATTTATAATGGTGTCGGTAGTGGTTCTTTTGATTATGAGGAGAACAGTAAGCAAACCGGCAAGTGCAGCCAGTTGTCAGTTAGATCATATTATTGATGATATTAACAAGAAAAAAGGAGATCTTACAAAACGCATTACAGTCCGTTCACATGATGAAATCGGTCAATTGTCAGAAGGTATTAATAATTTTATTATTCAATTACAGATGGTTATTCGTAAAGTTCACCACCAATCGGAGTCAATGCAGAATTCTCTTGGGGTGATGAATACAGAAGTGAACAGTTCCAGCGAAAATGTAAATTATATTGCTACGACGATGGAAGAAATTACGGCAAGTATGGAAGAAATAGCATCTTCAATTGAAGGGCTTATGAAGAATACACATGAGATATTGGAGTTTGTTAATAATGTAGGTGATCAGACGAAGGAATGTGTTTCCATTTCTTCCGATATTAAAGCTTTGGCAATTGGCGTAAAAGAAGAAACTGAAAAGAAGAAAAATGAAATTTCAAATCTTATTAATGAAAAACAGAATGCTTTATTTTCTTCGATAGAGGCGAGCAGGCAGATTACAAATATAAATAATTTAACCAATGATATTCTTGATATTGCAAGTCAGACAAATCTTCTGGCTTTAAATGCATCTATTGAAGCTGCGCGTGCCGGAGAAGTAGGGAAAGGTTTTGCTGTTGTGGCTGAAGAAATTCGACAATTGGCTGAAAACAGTAAAAATACTGCAAATGATATTCAGAGTATTAGTGTAGAAGTGATATCGGCAGTAAATCAACTTATGGAGAATGCACAAAATCTTATGTACTTTGTACAAAATCGGATTATGAGTGATTACGTTGGATTTGAAGGTGCTACAGATACGTATTATGAGAAGGCAGAGCATATGGATTCTGTTATGGCTGTTTTTAACGATAATATTTCGGCATTACATAAGGTTATGGCTGAGATGAATAATGGAATCACCAACATATCAACGGTTGTGGAAGAAAATGCACAGGGAATTAGCAGTGCAACAGAAAATGTGTCTGATCTTGCAAATTCTATCACGAACATTCGACAACAAGCAACGGAAAACGTTGACTCTTCAAAACATCTTATGGAAGAAATGAATCGTTTTCAGAAAATTTAGGATCAGATTCAGGGAAAGATGGGAAACATGAGAAAAAAAATTGCGTTTCTTGCAGGTGCAATCAGTTTTGATAATCAGAATCGTGTGATCGACGGTGTATTAAGACGTGCTGCGGAATTCGATACGGATGTATTTATTTTTACATGCTTTGTGAACTATGATGAGTCGGAAGAAAACAAAGTCGGAGCATTTCAAATTATGGAACTTCCGGATCTTACTACCTACGATGGTGTGATCGTTATGAAAAATTCAATACAATATGAACCGGCTTCCAACTCGTTGATGAACCGGATAAAAGAGAGCAGGATTCCAGCGGTAAGTGTTGATGAATATATTGATGGAATGCATAATGTCGGAATATCGGATTACAATAGCCAGAAACGTATTGTAGAACATCTGATAAAGAAACATCATCTGACAAAAATCAATTATGTGTGCGGTATTCTACAGGGCAAAGAAGGAATGGAACGTTATCGGGCATATAGGGATGCTATGGAAGAGCATGGCATTCCTGTTTGTGATTGTCAGGTTTACTGCGGAAATTATAATCGTGAAAGCGGAAGAAAAGCCATCGAATATTTTATGAAAAACCAGACGCCGCAGGCAATTGTATTTGCAAATGATGCGATGGCGATCGGCGGAATGGAGCGCTTGCAGCAGTATGGTTATGAAATCCCAAAAGATATCGTAGTAACCGGTTTTGACAATGATGAGCTGTCCGCATTTTATATTCCGTCTTTGACGACCGTTGATCGCAGACAGGAAATGCTCGGGGAAAAGGCGGTCGATCTGCTTTTTGATGCACAAAGTCATACATCTGTGAAATTGGAAACCCAGATTCTGTATCGGGAAAGCTGCGGATGTAACTGCCAGACACCAAAGTCGATCCGGGATCTTCGAGTGGAATATCAGAACCAATGCTTAAGCTATGAGGAGGCACTAGATGCGTTAAAAAGTATGGAACTCGATCTGACCGGGCTTGAGAGTGTGGAAGAATTGTGTTCGCGGTTAAAAAAATATGTTATCCGATCAGATATGAAAGAGTTTTATCTTTGCCTGTGTGATGAAAAAAAGTTGTTTGCGTATGATGACATAAAAACTAATATCAGAGAACAAGCGATTTGTGAGCACTATACCCAAAAGGTTCATATACCGCTTGCCTATCATGATAGAAAGTTTGACTCCTATGGAAAATTTCCGTCAAAGGAAATTTTGCCTTATGAAATGAGAAATAAATTACAGAAAACATTCTACATAGTGACACCAATTTATTATCAAAAAATATGTTATGGATATTGTGTCTCGGATGGAAGTGTCTTTGCGTTAAAAAGTGAGCTTGCATATTTATGGACGGTTAATATCGGTATGGCACTCGAAAATATTCGCAAATGGAAATGGATCAATCAGATGAATGAGAAGATCAACCGTATGTGGAAGTATGACATGCTGACACAGGTGTTCAATCGGAGTGGCTTTTTTTATTCCGCAAATGCGGTTGTTGAACGGATTAAAGGACAACATCGGCGGGCATTTATGATTTTTTTAGATATTGACGGTCTAAAGAGTGTCAATGATGGGTTAGGGCATAAGGTCGGCGATGCTTTCATACGCGAGATGGCAGATGTGATAAAGGCATCAGTTCCGAAGGATTGTCTGGTAATGCGTTATGGAGGTGATGAATTTGTGGTGTTTGGGAGTTGTACGAATGCCAAGCGGATGCAGATGATCGTAAGTAAGATAAAAAATACAATGGAAAAAGAAAATCAAAACGAGAAGAGAATCTACCAATTGTCTGCCAGTATCGGATGTTCCGTACATGCATCTGACGAGATTGATGATTTAAATCAGTTGATCGAATCGGCGGACAAGCGCATGTATGAAGAAAAGAAAGAAAAACATATGAGAAGATAATAAAGGCTATTCAGAAAATAAGGACAGTTTTTTAGTCTAATCAGAGGCTAAAAAGCTGTCCTTATTTTTGTTATCTTTTTGGTGTATCAGATAAGAGAAAAAGGGGGCAGACAATGGAAAACAGATATTATCTGGCGATTGATATCGGAGCGTCGAGTGGACGCCATATTCTTGCGCATAAGAAAGACGGGCGAATTGTCTTAGAGGAGATCTATCGATTTCCAAACGGAATGCAGGAACATAACGGACATAAAGTGTGGAATGTGGATCAGCTTTTTTGGGAAATTCAAACCGGAATGAAGAAATGTGCGGATATAGGAAAGATTCCGTATAGTATGGGAATCGATACCTGGGCTGTAGATTTTGTATTGTTGGATGATCAGGGACAAAGAATTGGTGATGCCGTGGCATATCGTGATGCGAGAACGGATGGGATGGACAAGCAGGTATATGAGATTATTTCGGAAAATGATTTGTATGAAATTACGGGTATTCAAAAGCAGAAGTTTAATACGATCTATCAGCTAATGGCGCTTAAGCAGCAGAATCCGGAAAGCCTGGATAGGGCACAAAGTATGCTTATGATTCCGGATTATTTTAACTTTCTTTTGACGGGAAATAAGTTACAGGAATATACGAACGCGACAACAACACAGCTGGTTGATCCGAAAGCCAATGACTGGAACTGGGCATTGATTGATCGGCTGGGATATCCGAGAACCCTCTTTCAGACAATTATGATGGCGGGAAGCATTGTCGGAAACTTGGCGGATTCTATTCAGAAACAGGTAGGTTTTGAATGCAAAGTAGTCTTGCCGGCAACGCATGATACAGCTTCTGCAGTGATGGCAGTTCCATCCAAAGAGGAACAGCCACTTTATATCAGTTCCGGAACATGGTCATTGATGGGAACCGAATTGAAAGAAGCTGCCTGTGATGAGCAAAGCAGAAAGCATAACATGACGAATGAGGGCGGATACGATTATCGCTTCCGCTATCTTAAGAATATTATGGGACTCTGGATGATCCAGTCGGTGCGAAAGGAGATAGCCCCGGAACTTGGTTTTGGAGAGATCAGCGAACTTGCGTCAAAGCAGACGATTCCTTCTTTTGTTGATGCCAACGATCCGAGATTTCTTGCGCCGGAGCATATGACGAGCGAGGTGCAGAAAGCCTGTAAAGAGAGTGGACAGCAGGTGCCACAGGGCATTGCGGAAGTTGCCTGTGTGATCTACAACAGTCTCGCAAAATGCTATGCCGATACAGCAAAGGAGATTGAGAAACTGACCGGAAAAACATACGACTGTATTCAGATCGTTGGTGGCGGTGCCAATGCGGATTATCTGAACAAACTGACCGCATTTTTCACGAAGAAGACAATCTATGCAGGACCGACGGAAGCGACTGCGATCGGTAATCTCTGTGCGCAGATGATCGCAGCGGGAGAATTAGAAAACTTAAAGGAGGCAAGACAATGTGTTTATGCTTCCTTCCCAATTCATAAATACGAAAAGTAAAGGAGAAGAGACATGACAAATTACGAAGCAGCAAGAGAAAAATATGCAGCACTCGGTGTGGATACCGACAAGGCGATCGAGACATTAAAGAAAGTTCCGGTATCGCTTCACTGCTGGCAGCTGGATGATGTGATCGGTTTTGACAATGACGGAGGACTTACTGGAGGCATTCAAACGACCGGTAATTATATGGGCCGTGCTAGAACGCCGGAACAGTTGATGGCAGATATGGAAGAAGCGATGAGACTGATGCCGGGAACCGCAAAATTAAACATACATGCATCTTATGCAATCTTTGCACCGGGGGAATTTGCAGACAGAGATGCGCTTGAACCAAAGCATTTTGCTAAATGGGTAGAATTTGCCAAGAAGCATCATATGGGTATCGATTTTAATCCGACCTTTTTCTCACACGAGAAAGTAAAGGACGGTCAGACACTTTCGAGTCCGGACGAGGAGACAAGACGTTTCTGGATCAATCACGGAAAGGCATGCATCCGCATCTCGGAATATTTTGCAAAAGAGACCGGAATGCCTTGCGTTATGAACATCTGGACCGGTGATGGATTTAAAGATGTTCCGGCAGACCGTATGGGACCTCGTATGCGATACAAGGATTCCATCGAGCAGATCTTATCGGAGCCATACGATCATAACCTCGTAAAGCCTTGTGTGGAGTCAAAAGTTTTCGGTATAGGTGTGGAGTCTTACACAGTCGGATCGGCTGAGTTTACACTTAGTTTTGCTGCTTTACATGACGGCTGTATGCCACTTATGGACAACGGACATTATCATCCACTGGAGTATGTATCTGACAAGATTCCGGCAATGCTCTGCTTTTATCCGGAATTTGCATTGCATATCACAAGAGGTGTGCGCTGGGATTCCGATCATGTGCTGATTCTTGATGATGAGACGAAGGAGATGGCAAAAGAAATTGTAAGAGATAATGCGCTTGACCGTGTCTATATGGCTTTGGACTATTTTGATGCAAGTATCAACCGTGTTTCGGCACTTGCAACAGGATTTCGAAGCTGGCAGAAAGCCCTTCTTATAGCTTTATGTACACCGAATGCAATGCTCAAAGCGCTTCAGGATACGAATCAGATGAGCAAACTTATGGTTATGAATGAGGCGGTGAAGATGTTGCCGATCGGTGAGATATGGGATGAGTACTTAAGACGTGAGGGCGTCGTTGATGATCTTCATTTCTATGATGAAATCGAAAAGTATGAGAACGAAGTATTGGAAAAGAGAAATTAAAAAAGAATAGAAAAGAGGAATTATAATTATGAATTTTTTAGATGCAGAATTTGTACAGGAATTTATCCGCATGGCGAATGACGGATGGGAGCAGGGATGGCATGAGAGAAATGGTGGAAACCTTTCTTATCGTGTAAAACCGGAAGAAGTAGAATTGATAAAAGAGAATTTTAAGGCGAAGGAATGGCAGCCAATTGGCACAAGTGTACCGAATCTTGCCGGCGAGTTTTTTCTGGTTACGGGAAGCGGTAAGTATTTCCGCAATGTGATCATTAAGCCGGAAGATTCCATCTGCATGATTGAACTGGACGAAAAAGGTGAAAATTACCGTATTGTCTGGGGGCTGGTCAATGGAGGCAGACCGACTTCCGAGCTTCCGAGTCATTTGATGAATCTCGAAGTAAAAAAACTTCAAAATCCAAATTACCGTGTGGTCTATCATGCACATACCACCAATATTATTGCACTCACATTTGTACTTCCACTCGAAGATAAAGTGTTTACGAGAGAACTGTGGGAGATGGCAACGGAGTGTCCGGTTGTTTTTCCGGACGGTGTCGGTGTTGTTCCGTGGATGGTTCCGGGAGGAAGAGAGATCGCGGTTGCAACAAGTGAACTGATGAAAAAGTATGATCTGGCCATTTGGGCACATCACGGAATGTTCGCAGCAGGCGAAGATTTTGATCTGACATTCGGTCTGATGCACACCGCTGAGAAATCGGCAGAAATTCTTGTGAAGATGTTATCCATGAGACCGGATAAGCTTCAGACGATCACTCCGGACAATTTCCGGGATCTGGCAAAAGATTTTAACGTTACATTGCCGGAAGAATTTCTTTACGAAAAATAAACAAGAAAAAATTGGCAGTGAAGCTGTTGCATCGTAGCCTCACTGCCAATTTTTATTGTGATTAAACGTTATTGTCTGTAAAAATCAATAATCCGGTCAAGTCTTGCGGTCATGTTGGAAAGGAGCGCATCTAAAATCGTGATAGCTGTCATTGCCTCAACAACGACTACTGCACGCGGAACGATAATCGGATCGTGTCGTCCTTTGATACTGATCTCAATTTCTTTTCCGTCTTTGTTGACGGTCTGCTGTGTTGCTGCAATGGACGGTGTCGGTTTGACGGCTGCACGGAAAAATAACAGCGAGCCATCGCTCATGCCACCGAGCGTGCCACCGGAATAATTGGTTCTCTTGGAGATATGTCCATTCTCCATGCAAAATGCATCGTTGTTGGTTAGTCCGGTAGCGGTAGCTGCACCAAATCCGGCTCCGATTTCAAAGCCTTTTACGGCACCGATCGAGAGGATTGCTTTTGCCAGATTCGCATCAAGTTTTTCAAAAACGGGATCACCGAGTCCGACGGGAAGCCCAAAAATCTGACATTCGATGATGCCACCGCTGGAGTTTTGTTCCTGTAAACATTTTTCGAGATATGCGCTGGCTTTTGCTGCGGCTGTTGCATCCGGCATATACAGCTTGTTTTTTGAAATTTCTGCGGGATCAAACCGGGCAGGATCAATGGACACCGGACCGATTGCCTGACTGTAGGCAAGTATGGAGATGTCCATCTGCTCTAAAATTTTGATCGCAATTGCACCGCCGGCAACGCGTCCGATCGTTTCGCGCCCCGAGGAGCGTCCGCCGCCGCGGTAATCACGAAATCCGTATTTTTCATCAAAACAGAAATCGGCATGTCCCGGCCGGTAGTAGGAGGCAATTTCACTGTAATCCGCAGAGTGCTGGTCCTTGTTCCAGACCATCATGGAAATCGGGGTACCGGTTGTTTTTCCCTCAAAGACACCGGATAAGATTTCTACCGTGTCACTTTCCCTGCGCTGTGTGGTAAATTTGGACTGGCCGGGTTTACGCCGGTCTAAAAATTTCTGGATATCTTCTTCACAGAGGCTGAGTCCGGCAGGACAGCCATCCACAACAACACCGATGCCTTTACCGTGGGATTCCCCCCATGTGGTGATACGAAATAAATTGCCAAATGATGAGCCTGCCATAAATGCCTCCTTAAAAACGTTAATATTCTAAGGGATATTATAAAAAACATCGCATTGAATAGTCAAGAGAGATATGGTAATATTTAAAGGAAATAAACATAAAAAAGAGAGAGGGAACATATGGAATTTAACGCAGTATATCATCAGGCGAGTGACAATTACTGTTATCCGCTGAATGAGGATGAGCTGATTATCAATATAAAAACGGGCTACGATGTAAAATCGGTATCCATTATACTCGGAGATCCGTTTGCCGCGGGAATATTAGGCGGCGGGGAGTACTGGGATGGAAAAAAGGAGCCGATCATATATAAAAAGCGGTTAAAAAATCAGATCTGGTGGACCACAACCGTGCGTCCGGAGTACAAGCGTCTGAAGTATTATTTTGAACTTCAGACAGAGGAGGAAAGCTGGTTTTATTTTGAAGACGGGTTTGTCAGCAGCGAACAGATGCATCTGGAGGGCAGAAGCCGTCAGTGCTTTGTTTTCCCGTGGATGAATCCCTGTGATGTACCGCGTACCCCGGCATGGGTCAATGATACCGTATGGTATCAGATTTTCCCGGATCGTTTCTGCAACGGAGATCCTTCCAATGATCCTGAGAATGTGGTTTCGTGGAGAGAGCATGGAAGCGTGACCAATGAGGAATGTTTCGGAGGAGATCTGGCGGGGATTACAGACAAGCTGGATTATCTGCAGAATCTGGGAATCAACGGTCTGTATCTGACACCGATCAACGAAGCTCCGTCAAATCACAAATACGATACCACGGATTATACGAAGATTGATCCGCGTTTTGGCGATGAGGAAACCTTTAAACACCTTGTGAAGGAAGCGCATAAGCGGGGCATCCGCGTAATGCTTGACGGTGTGTTCAATCATTCCGGATATTATTTCGCACCGTGGCAGGATGTGCTTGCAAAGGGACCGGAGTCAGAATATTATGACTGGTTTATGATCAATGAATGGCCGTTTGATAAAAACGGGCAGGCGGCAAAGAAGAAACAGTATTATACATTTGCCTTTTTTGATTCCATGCCAAAGATCAATACAAACAATCCGAAAGTACGCAAATATTTTGTAGATATTTGTGCCAACTGGGTGGAAAATTACGGAATCGATGGAATCCGTCTGGATGTGGCAAATGAAGTTTCCCACAGGTTCTGCAAAGAACTGCATGCGCGGGTCAAGGAGATCAACCCGGATATCTATATTCTCGGAGAAATCTGGCACAACGCGCTTCCGTGGCTGCGCGGAGATGAGTTTGATGCGGTAATGAATTATCCGCTTGGACAAAGTATCAAGGATTTCTGGATTGATAAGAGCCTGACGAATGAAGACTTTGAGTATACAATCAACCGCTGCTATACAAGCTATATGCAGCAGACCAATGATGTGCTGTTTAATCTGCTCGATTCGCATGATACCAAGCGGCTTCGCTCGGATGTGAAGAATCTGGATGAATATTTTGCACAGATTGCGGTACTTTTTGCTATGCCGGGAAGCCCATGTATTTACTACGGCACGGAGATCGCCATGGAAGGAAACTATGATCCGGACTGCCGCAGATGTATGCCGTGGTCGGATATTGAGGCCGGAAAGTATGCAGAGCGCAGCAGGATCATATCTACACTGATTCATCTGCGCCGGCAGGAACCGCTCTTAAAAAGCCGTAATTTTCATTTTCCGAATGATTATGCAGCGTACAGGCGTGTGATCCAGTTTCAGAAAGTGGATTTTCCGGATTGTTATGTGGAAGTGCTGATTAACTGCTGTGAGGAAGATGTCGAGGTAGTGCCGCAGGGAGAAATTCTGCTTGAACGACATTACATAGATTCCACACTTTTGTCCAACGGTATTTTGATCCGCAGAATTCGAAAGTAAATAAAAAGAAAGAGGAATAACAGAAAATGGCTACATATGAGTTGTTAAAACAGGAAGGCAGTGCGAAACGTGCGGTGTTTCATACGGTGCACGGAGATATCCAGACGCCGGTATTTATGAATGTGGGAACGGTGGGCGCAATCAAGGGTGCTGTTTCAACAATGGATCTCAAAGAGATCAAATGTCAGGTGGAACTGTCCAATACCTATCATCTGCATGTGCGTCCAGGAGACAAGCTGATCAAAGAAATGGGCGGACTGCATAAGTTTATGGTCTGGGATCGTCCGATTCTGACAGATTCCGGCGGATTTCAGGTGTTTTCCCTGGCAGGACTCCGGAAAATTAAGGAGGAGGGCGTATATTTCCATTCCCATGTAGATGGCGCAAAGATCTTTATGGGACCGGAAGAGAGCATGCAGATCCAGTCAAACCTCGGATCGACGATTGCCATGGCATTTGACGAGTGTCCATCGAGTGTGGCAGAGCGCAGATATGTCGAAGATTCTGTTGCGCGTACGACCCGCTGGCTGGAGCGGTGCAAAAAAGAAATGCAGCGTCTGAACAGTCTGGAAGATACGATTAATAAAGAGCAGCTGTTGTTTGGAATTAACCAGGGAGCAATTTTTTCGGATATCCGGACGGACCATGCAAAGAGAATTTCGGAACTGGATCTGGATGGGTATGCAATTGGCGGACTTGCAGTGGGAGAAACCCATGAACAGATGTATCAGATCATAGAGGAGACCGTTCCGTATCTTCCGAAAAACAAGCCGACGTATCTGATGGGCGTGGGAACACCTGCCAATATTCTCGAGGGGGTAGCGCGCGGAATCGATTTCTTTGACTGTGTATATCCGAGCAGAAACGGACGCCACGGACATGTATATACCAACGAAGGAAAGTTGAATCTGTTTAACCAGAAATACGAAAAAGACATGCGTCCGATTGAGGAGGGCTGCCAGTGTCCGGCATGCCGGCACTACAGCAGAGCCTATATCCGGCATCTGTTAAAAGCAAAGGAAATGCTTGGCATGCGCCTGTGCGTTCTTCATAACCTGTATTTTTACAATACCATGATGGAAGAGATCCGGGATGCTCTCGATGCCGGAAATTTTGCTTCCTACAAAGAAGAAAAACTGTACCGGATGGGACAGTCAAGTATAAAAAATGTCTAAAAAAGCCAAAAAGGCTTGCCCAAAGAACGGAAGTTGTGTAGAATGGGTTTTAGTATTTGAATATAGGAGGAAACATTGATGAGCGCAATTTTAGCAAATAGCAGCGCTTCCGCTTCCGGCGGAATGGGCATGTTTGGTATGATTATCTGGCTGGTAGTAATCTTCGGATTTATGTATTTTCTGATGATTCGTCCACAGAAGAAGGAGCAGAAGAAAAAAGATCTGATGCTTTCCGAAGTAGCTGTGGGAGACACCGTTCTTACTACATCCGGTTTCTATGGAACAATTATTGATATTGTAGATGATACCGTTATCGTAGAGTTCGGAAACAACAAAAACTGTCGTATTCCAATGCAGAAAGCTGCAATTGCAGACGTAGAAAAAGCAGAATCTGCATCATAAAGAACATGAGAGAGGGTGTCGCATTTGCGGCACCTTTTTGCATTCCTTTTTCAATTCAGAATAATAAAAAAGATCTATTATAATTTCAGATTATATTATTTATGAAAAAGTAAAATGGATTTTTAGTTGAAAAGAAGCCCCTGTTGCTATATATTAATAGGTAATAGACTTTGAAACAGCAGAGTAGAAAAGAGGAAAAGCAATGGAATGTCAAATTGGTGTGATCTCGGGAGACGGTATTGGACCAGAGATCGTTACAGAGGCAAAAAAAGTATTAGACCAGATTGGGAAAAAATATGGTCATTCATTTCACTATACGGATATCCTGATGGGTGGATGCTCGATTGATGCAACCGGAGTTCCTTTGACCGATGATGCGATTGCGGCAGCAAAAGCAAGTGATGCGGTACTGATGGGATCTATCGGAGGAAATACTTCCACATCCCCGTGGTACAAGTTAGCACCAGAGCTTCGTCCGGAGGCAGGACTTTTAAAGCTGCGTAAATCGCTTAATCTGTTTGCAAACCTTCGCCCGGCATATTTATATGAAGAATTAAAGGCTGCATGTCCACTGCGTGATGATATCATCGGAACAGGATTTGATATGATGATTATGCGTGAGCTGACAGGCGGTTTGTATTTCGGAGCACGAAAGACAGAGGAAGTAGATGGTGTGACGACAGCAACCGATACACTTACCTACAATGAAAATGAGATCCGCAGAATTGCAAAGCGCGGTTTTGACATTGCAATGAAGCGCCGCAAAAAGGTAACTTCCGTGGATAAGGCAAATGTTCTGGATTCTTCCCGGCTCTGGAGAAAAATCGTAGAAGAAGTTGCAAAAGATTATCCGGAAGTAACGTATGAGCATATGCTTGTCGATAACTGTGCAATGCAGCTTGTGAAAGATCCAAAACAGTTTGACGTGATTCTGACGGAGAATATGTTTGGAGATATTTTATCCGATGAGGCTTCCATGGTGACCGGTTCCATCGGTATGTTATCATCCGCAAGTTTGAATGATACCAAATTCGGTTTATATGAGCCGAGTGGCGGGTCTGCACCGGATATTGCCGGAAAAGGCATTGCCAACCCGATTGCAACCATTTTAAGTGCAGCCATGATGCTTCGCTATACGTTTGATCTGGATAAAGAGGCTGATGCGATTGAGAATGCCGTGAAACAGGTATTAAAAGAAGGATATCGTACCATTGATATCATGCCGCAGGCAGGAGAGAGCACAGAAGGGATTAAACAGGTTGGTACAGCAAAGATGGGCGACCTGATCGCAGAGAGAGTTTAAGGAGAACATAATATGATAAGTGATAACGCAAGGAGCGGTATGCAGCAGGCTCCGGCGCGCAGTCTTTTCAATGCGCTCGGATTTACCGCAGAAGAATTAAAAAAACCAATGGTCGGAATTGTAAGTTCCTACAATGAAATTGTTCCGGGCCATATGAATATTGATAAAATTGTAAACGCCGTAAAACTCGGCGTTGCGGAAGCAGGTGGCGTACCGGTTGTATTTCCGGCAATCGCGGTATGTGATGGTATTGCCATGGGACATGTCGGCATGAAATATTCTCTGGTTACCAGAGACCTGATTGCAGATTCCACGGAGTGTATGGCTATCGCCCATCAGTTTGATGCACTGGTTATGGTGCCAAACTGTGATAAGAATGTACCGGGGCTTCTGATGGCAGCTGCCCGTCTGAATCTTCCGACCGTATTTGTATCCGGCGGACCGATGCTTGCCGGACATGTGCAGGGAAAGAAGAGAAGTCTTTCTTCCATGTTTGAGGCAGTCGGATCTTACGCAGCAGGAACCATGACAGAGGATGATGTGCTTGAATATGAGAATAAAGTCTGCCCGACCTGTGGGTCCTGCTCCGGCATGTATACCGCAAACTCTATGAACTGTCTGACCGAAGCTCTTGGTATGGGACTTCGCGGAAACGGAACGATTCCGGCTGTTTACTCGGAACGTATCAAACTTGCAAAACATGCAGGTATGGCAGTTATGGATATGTTCCGCAAGAATATCTGCGCGCGTGATATTATTACAAAAGAGTCCATCTTAAATGCACTGACAGTAGATATGGCACTGGGATGTTCCACAAACTCCATGCTGCATCTGCCGGCGATCGCGCATGAGATTGGTTTTGATTTTGATATCAGCTTTGCAAACCCGATCAGCGAAAAGACACCAAACCTCTGCCATCTGGCACCGGCTGGTCCTACTTATATGGAGGATCTCAATGAAGCCGGCGGTGTATATGCAGTGATGAAAGAACTGGCAGATATCGGTCTGTTACATACCGATTGTATGACCGTAACCGGAAAGACGATCGGAGAGAACATTGCAAACGCAGTGAACCGCAATCCGGAAGTCATCCGTCCGGTTGATCATCCATATTCCAAGACCGGTGGTCTGGCTGTTCTGAAAGGAAATCTGGCACCGGATGGTTCGGTGGTTAAGCGTTCTGCTGTTGTCGATGAGATGATGGTTCATGAAGGACCGGCAAGAGTCTTTGAGTGTGAGGAAGATGCTATCGCAGCGATCAAGGGCGGCAAGATTGTAGAGGGTGATGTCGTTGTCATCCGCTATGAGGGACCGAAGGGCGGACCTGGTATGAGAGAAATGTTAAATCCGACTTCTGCGATTGCCGGTATGGGGCTTGGCAGTTCCGTTGCCCTGATTACCGACGGACGTTTTTCCGGTGCATCCAGAGGCGCATCCATCGGACATGTTTCTCCAGAAGCAGCAGTTGGGGGACCGATTGCTCTGGTAGAAGAGGGCGATATCATAAAGATCAATATCCCGGAGATGACATTGAACGTAGATGTTTCGGATGAAGAGATGGCCGCACGACGTGCAAAATGGCAGCCGAGAGAGCCGAAGGTTACCACCGGATATCTTAAGAGATATTCTGCACTGGTTACTTCCGGAAACCGTGGAGCTGTCTTGGAAGTGCCAGAAGAGAAATAAAGGATAGAGGGTTAGAAAATGCAGTTGACAGGATCACAGGTGATTATAGAATGCCTGAAAGAACAGGGTGTAGATACCGTTTTCGGATATCCGGGCGGTGCAATCCTGAACGTTTATGATGAATTATACAAACATCCGGAAATCCGGCATGTACTTACCTCGCATGAGCAAGGGGCTTCCCATGCAGCAGACGGATATGCCAGAAGTACAGGAAAAGTCGGAGTCTGTATGGCAACAAGCGGACCGGGAGCCACCAATCTGGTGACCGGTATCGCAACTGCGTATATGGATTCCATTCCGATCGTGGCAATCACTTGCAATGTTGGGGTATCACTCCTCGGAAAAGACAGTTTTCAGGAAATTGATATTGCTGGCATCACAACACCGATTACAAAATACAGTTTTATTGTAAAAGATGTAACAAAACTTGCCGATACGATTCGCAGAGCTTTTTCCATTGCGCGGAAAGGACGTCCGGGCCCGGTTCTGGTAGATATCACCAAGGATGTGACTGCCAACAAAACAGAGTATATAAAGAAAGAGCCAAAAATGCCGCAGCCGGATTGTTCGGCATTCAATGAGGATGATTTAAAGAAAGCCATCCAGATGATTGAAAAGGCAAAGAAGCCGTACATATTTGTCGGAGGAGGAGCAATCCTTTCCGGAGCCAGTGAAGTATTAAAGACATTTGTAGAAAAAACAGATGCACCGGTCTGCGACACACTGATGGGAAAAGGTGCATATGATGGAACATCAGAAAACTATACCGGAATGCTTGGAATGCACGGAACAAAGACGTCCAATCTCGGTGTCAGTGAATGTGATCTTCTGATCGCAGTTGGTGTTCGTTTTTCTGACCGTGTACTTGGAAATCCAAAGAAATTTGCAAAACAGGCAAAGATTCTGCAGATTGATATTGATCCGGTAGAAATCAATAAAAATATTATCGTAAATCACAGCATTATCGGGGATGTGGCAATCGTCCTCGGAAAGCTGAATGAAAAACTTGAGCAGCAGAAACATACCGAGTGGCTTTCCCATATTGCGGATTATCAGAAGATGTATCCTATGACCATTCCAAAGGAAGGGTTAAGTGGTCCGTTTATGATCGCAAAGATCTATGAGATGGCAAAAGATGCCATTATGGTCACGGAAGTCGGTCAGCATCAGATGTGGGCTGCACAGTATTTTAAATACAGTAAACCAAGAACCCTGCTGACATCCGGAGGTCTTGGTACGATGGGGTATGGTCTTGGCGCTGCAATTGGTGCACAGACTGCAAATCCGGATAAGCAGGTGATCAATATTGCGGGAGACGGATGTTTCCGCATGAATATGAATGAACTTGCAACAGCATCCAGACAAAAGCTTCCGTTGATTGAAGTGATTGTCAATAACCATGTACTCGGAATGGTCCGCCAGTGGCAGACACTTTTCTATAAACAGCATTATTCCGCAACGGTTTTAGATGACGGTGTGGACTACGTAAAGATTGCAGAGGCGATGGGCGCAGCTGCCCGGCGTGTGACAACACAGGAAGAGTTTAACGCAGCTTTTCAGGAAGCATTGGAAAGTAAGACGCCGTTTGTAATTGACGCGATTGTGGATTCGGATGACAAGGTATGGCCGATGGTTGCACCGGGGGCTCCGATCAATGAATGTTTCGATGGAAAAGATTTCGAGGGCAAGAATAAATAAGCAACAGCATAGTAAAATATAGGAGGAAGTTTGAAATGAGCAGAGTATACAATTTCTCAGCAGGACCGGCAGTATTGCCGGAGGAGGTACTGCAGGAAGCAGCAGATGAAATGTTGGATTACAGAGGATGCGGCATGTCCGTTATGGAAATGAGCCACAGATCCAAAGTGTTCGATGACATCATCAAGGATGCAGAAAAAGATTTAAGAGAGCTGATGAACATTCCGGATAATTATAAGGTATTGTTCTTACAGGGTGGAGCATCCCAGCAGTTTGCAGCAGTTCCTATGAACCTGATGAAGAATAAGAAAGCCGGATACATTGTCACAGGACAGTGGGCAAAGAAGGCTTATCAGGAAGCACAGATGTACGGAGAGGCAATTGAGCTTGCATCCTCTGCAGATCAGACATTCTCTTATATTCCGGATTGTTCCGATCTGGATATTCCGGATGATCTGGATTACGTTTATATCTGTGAGAACAACACCATTTACGGAACCAAATACAAGAAGCTTCCAAACACAAAGGGAAAGACACTGGTAGCAGATGTATCTTCCTGCTTCTTATCTGAGCCTGTAGATGTGACAAAGTATGGCGTAATCTATGGTGGTGTACAGAAGAATATCGGACCGGCAGGTGTTGTAATCGTAATTGCACGGGAAGACCTGATTACAGATGATGTACTTCCTGGCACACCAACCATGCTCAAGTGGAAGACACAGGCAGACAAAGACAGCCTGTACAACACACCGCCATGCTATGGCATTTATATCTGCGGTAAAGTCTTTAAGTGGCTGAAAAAGATGGGCGGCTTAGAGGAAATGCAGAGACGCAACATTGAAAAAGCAAAGATCCTTTATGATTTCCTGGATGAGAGCAAACTGTTCAAGGGAACTGTCAGAAAAGAAGACCGTTCACTGATGAATGTACCGTTCGTAACCGGAGACAAGGATATGGATGCGAAATTCGTAAAAGAGGCAACCGAGGCTGGCTTCGTAAACCTGAAAGGACATCGTACTGTTGGCGGTATGCGTGCATCCATTTACAACGCAATGCCAAAAGAGGGCGTAGAAAAGCTTGTTGCGTTCATGAAGAAATTTGAGAAGGAGAATGCATAAAATGTTTAATTATACATGCTTAAATCCTATCGCTGGGGTAGGTCTGGATTTATTTTCTGATGATTACAAAAAAGTAGACGATCTGGCAGGCGCTGATGCAGCACTTGTCCGCAGTGCGGCAATGCACGATCTGGATCTTCCGGATTCACTGCTTGCAGTTGCCCGTGCCGGTGCAGGTGTCAACAATATTCCGCTTGACAAATGTGCTGACAAAGGTATCGTTGTATTTAATACACCGGGTGCAAATGCCAATGGTGTAAAAGAACTTGTTTTTGCAGGAATGTTATATGCATCGCGCGATATTGTCGGTGGTATTGACTGGTGTCTGGCAAACCAGAACGATGATAACATTGCAAAAACTGCAGAGAAACAGAAGAAGAACTTTGCAGGAACAGAGATTTCCGGAAAGAAATTAGGTGTCATCGGACTTGGAGCCATCGGTGTGCTCGTAGCAAATGCCGCAACCCATATGGGTATGGAAGTATATGGATATGATCCATATATTTCTGTCAATGCTGCATGGAACTTATCCAGAAGCGTAAAGCATATCAGCAATGTAGAAGATATTTACAAAGAGTGCGATTACATTACGATCCATGTACCTCTTTTGGATTCTACCAGAAAGATGATTGATGCCAATGCGATCGCAATGATGAAGCCTACTGCAATTGTATTAAACTTTGCAAGAGATCTGCTGGTAGACGAAGAGGCAATGGTTGATGCGCTGGCTGCAGGAAAGATTAAGAAATATGTTTCTGATTTCCCGAATACTACAACCGTTGGAGCAAAGGGATGTATTGTCACTCCACATCTTGGAGCATCTACAGCAGAGTCTGAAGACAACTGCGCAATTATGGCTGTCCGTGAGATTCGTGACTACATGGAGAATGGTAATATTACCCATTCTGTCAATTATCCGGACTGCAACATGGGAGCATGTACCACAGCCGGACGTGTTGCAATTCTGCACAAGAATGTCAAGGGTATGATCGGCCAGTATACGACCGTTCTTGGAGAGGCAGATATCAATGTGTCAGATATGACAAATAAGGCAAAGGGTGACTATGCATATGCACTGATCGATGTGGATTCCCAGATTACCGATGATGTGCTGAAAAAACTGCAGGCAATTGACGATGTATTGCGTGTACGCCTTGTAAAATAACAGAAAAGATAAGCATTTTGCTGTATGGCGGTTCGAAAGAACCGCCATATTTTTTCTTGTATAAACGTATTTTTTCCATTATACTAGAAAGGTATAGAAACCAGCACAATTTATGGAGGATAATATGGCAGACATAAAACCATTTGTATGTGTCAGACCGGCAGAAGATGTAGTATCTGCAGTGGCTGCATTACCATATGATGTATATAACAGAGAAGAAGCAAAAGAAGTTGTGGCAAAAAATCCAAAGTCATTTCTGGCAATTGACCGTGCGGAGACACAGTTTCCGGATGATGTCGATATCTATGATGACAGAGTATATGCCAAAGCGGCACAGATGTTAAAAGACTGGATCGCAGACGGCACATTTATCCGGGATAACAGAGAATGTTATTACATATATGAACTGACAATGGATGGAAGAACACAGACCGGCATTGCGGCATGTGCATCCATTGATGATTATGCGAATCAGGTCATCAAAAAACATGAGAATACCCGTGCGGATAAGGAACAGGATCGTATCCGTCACGTAGATACGTGCAGTGCACAGACTGGACCGATTTTTCTGGCATACCGTGCCAATGCCGTGATCAATGAGGTTGTGGCAAAGACAAAGAAACAGGATGCCTTATATGATTTTGTTGCGGAAGATGGTATTCGCCACCGTGTTTTTGTAATATCCGATCCGGAAGATATCAAAACGATCCGGAATGCATTTGCACAGATTGGGGAAATCTATATTGCAGACGGACATCACAGAGCTGCTTCTGCGGTAAAAGTCGGATTTAAGCGGAGAGAAGAACATCCGGGATATACCGGAAAAGAAGAATTTAATTATTTCCTTTCCGTTTTATTCCCGGATGAGGAACTGATGATCATGGATTACAACCGTGTGGTACGGGATCTGGGCGGTATGACCGAAGAGGCATTTTTATCAAAAATGCAGGAACTCTTTGATGTGCAGAAAATCGAAAATGGAAACGATGTACGACCGGTGAAAAAGGGACAATTTTCCATGTTCCTTTCTGATAAATGGTATCGTTGTACCATGCGCCCGGAGTCGGTTCCGGATGATCCGGTAGAAGGACTGGACGTATCGGTATTGCAGAATGTACTTTTGGCACCGGTACTTGGAATCGGTGATCCAAAGACAGATAAAAGAATTGATTTTGTCGGCGGAATACGCGGCATGAAAGAGTTAGAAAGAAGATGCCATGAGGACTGTAAGGTTGCATTTGCCATGTATCCGACATCCATTCAGGAGTTATTTGCTGTGGCAGATGCGGGACGTCTCATGCCGCCGAAATCTACCTGGTTTGAGCCGAAACTCCGCAGTGGATTATTCATCCATGAGATTTAAAGAATGGCATTATAGGACATAAATGGAGAAATACATTGGGAATTTTAATAACAGACCAACTGACACAGCTTAGCACCGAGAGTGAAGTGTTAAATGAAGTGGCGAAAAATCCGGGAATTATCCGGAAATATTTACAGGATCTGACACCATCTCTGCTGGGGTTTCTCGTTCAGCTGATGATTGCAGTGATTATTCTTCTGGTAGGCAGCCGGATGATCAAAATGCTGGTGAAAATGGTGCGCCGTTTCTTAGAGCGCGGAAAAGTAGAAGCCGGTGTGGTTTCCTTTCTGAGTTCTTTTGTGAAATATGCGCTCTATTTTGTGCTGGCAATGATTATTCTGGGGCAGTTTGGCGTGACGACAAGCTCTGTGATTGCCGTGCTGGGGTCCGCAGGACTTACCATGGGACTGGCATTGCAGGGAAGCCTTTCTAATTTTGCCGGTGGTGTTCTGATTTTGTTGCTGAAACCATTTGTGGTAGGCGATTATATATTGGATAATGCTTCATCGGAAGAAGGAACTGTAAAGGAGATTACCATTTTTTACACCAAGCTGCTTACCATTGATAACAAACTGATCCTGATTCCGAATGGAAGTCTGTCCAACAGCAGTATTACCAATTACAGCCATATGGATATGCGACGGATTGATCTGACTGTCGGGGTTGGCTATGCATCGGATTTGTCAAAGGTTAAAGCAGTGCTTAAGGGTGTGGTAAAGACAGAAACCGCAGTGATAAAGGATGAACCGGTCGATATTTTTGTATCGGATCTGGGGGATAGTGCCGTAGATATGGGCATTCGCGTATGGGTAAAAACAGAAGATTACTGGCCGGTGCGGTGGCGTTTGCTGGAACAGATGAAAAATGCACTGGATGAAAATGGAATTTCGATTCCATTCCCACAGATGGATGTATCGATTCGGAAAGAATAAAACTATTCCGTTGAAATAAAAATGGAAGGATGAGAAATATGGATAAATTGAAATTGTCAGCATATGAAATAATAGAAGTAAGAAAGATTGCAGATATTGAATCCATGGGATATATTCTGCGACACAAAAAAAGCGGAGCACGCGTGTGTGTCATTTCCAATGAAGATGACAATAAGGTGTTTTCGATCGGATTTCGGACACCCCCGGAAGATGAGACAGGAGTTCCGCATATTATCGAGCATACCACGCTTTGCGGATCGGATAAATTTCCGGTCAAAGACCCTTTTATTGAGCTTGCCAAAGGGTCACTCAATACGTTTTTGAATGCAATGACATATCCGGAAAAAACACTGTATCCGGTAGCAAGTTACAATGAGCGGGATTTTAAAAATCTGATGGAGGTATATCTGGATGCGGTATTCCATCCAAATATTACAAAGTACAAAGAGATTTTTATGCAGGAAGGCTGGCACTATGAGCTGGAGTCAGAAGATGCACCGCTGACCATCAACGGCGTCGTATACAATGAAATGAAGGGGGCATATTCCTCCCCGGATGAAGTACTTGAGACGGCAATTATGGAAGCACTGTTTCCGGACAACACTTACAGCAAAAATTCCGGAGGAAACCCGGAAAAAATACCGGAACTGACGTATGAAAATTATCTTGCGTTTTATCACAAATATTATCATCCATGCAACTCCTATATTTATCTGTACGGAGATATGGATATAGAAGAGAGGCTCACCTGGCTGGATGAGGAATATTTAAGCCATTATGATGCAAATGAAGTGGAAGTACATTCACAAATCCAGTTGCAAAAGCCATTTGACGCGGTAGTATCCGAGCGCAGAACGTATCCGATCACAGAGGATGAACCGGAGGAGAAGCACACGTATCTTTCTTACAATAAAGTGGTGGGAACCGTTCTTGACCGTGAATTGTATCAGGCATTTTCTGTACTGGATTATGTCCTTGTCAGTGCGCCGGGAGCACCGGTACGCCAGGCACTGATTGATGCGGGAATCGGGGAAGATGTCTACGGATCTTTTGAGGATGGCATGCTTCAGCCGATGTTCTCCATTGTCGCTAAGAATGCCGATGAGTCTGATCAGACCCGTTTTGTGCAGATTATCGAGGAAACCTTACAGAAGCTGGTAAAGGAAGGTCTGAATCAGGATTCCCTTCTTGCGGGAATTAACAGTGCGGAATTCCGGTTCCGGGAAGCAGATTACGGACAGTTTCCGAAGGGACTTTTGTATGGACTGCAGTGTATGGAAAGCTGGCTGTTTGATGATACCAAGCCGTTTATTCATCTGGAATGTCTGGATACATTACAGTTTTTGCGGGAGCAGATCAAAACCGGATATTTTGAAGATCTGATTCAGAAGTATCTGCTTGACAATGCGCATGGTGCTGTGGTCGTAGTTGCGCCGGAGAAGGGGCTTAACCGTGCCAAAGAACAGGCACTGGCAGAAAAACTTGCCGCATATAAGGCCGGATTAAGCGACGCAGAGGTGCAAGCATTGATTGTCCAGACCAGACATCTGCGGGAGTATCAGGAAGAACCGTCAAAGGAAGAAGATCTGTTGAAAATTCCGATGCTTGGCAGAGAGGATATGAAAAAAGAAGCCATGCCGTTTTCCAATAAGGAGGAGAACATGGGAGAAATTCCGGTTGTCCGGCATGAGGCACCGGCAAATGGCATCGATTATATTACTCTGATGTTTGAGTGCAATGACATTGCAGAGGAGGAGGTTCCGTACCTTGGACTTCTGCGCGCGGTACTCGGATATGTCAATACCAGATCCTACAGTTATGCCGATCTTGCAAATGCCATCAATATTTATACCGGCGGAATTACCAGTGGGGTCAGCATGTATCCGGATCTGAAAAATCACGATGCGATGGCAGTTAAATTTGAGATCCGCATGAAAGTGCTTGAGAGCAATCTGGAGCATGCCATGAAACTGGCAGAGGAAATCTTAAACAGTTCGGATCTGCACGATACCAAACGACTGGCTGAACTGATTGCACAGGTGAAATCCAGACTGCAGGTGAACTTAAGCAGCAGCGGGCACACGGTAGCTGCAATGCGTGCACTTTCTTACGAATCTGTTTATGCATTTTATAATGATGCGACAATTGGTATTGCATACAATCAGATGATCCGCAGACTGGATGAACAGATGAAAGAGAATCCGCAGGCGGTAGCCGAAAAACTGCAGCAGCTGATAGAAAAAGTATTTGTCAGAAAGAGAATGCTCATCAGCTTTACCGGAGAAGAAGGCTCTTATGAAAAAGCTTCCCCGATCATGCAGAAGTATCTGGAGAAACTTCCGGAAGGAACACCGGCGCAGGCTGCAATCCATCCGGTGCTTTCTAAGAAAAATGAGGGATTTACGGACGCCTCCCAGATCCAGTATGTGGCAAGATCCGGTAACTTTATCAGCCATGGATACGCATATCACGGAACCTTAAAGATTTTAAAAATGATTTTAAGCTATGAATATCTGTGGATGAATATCCGTGTAAAGGGCGGTGCATATGGATGTATGAGTTCTTTCCTTAGGACCGGAGACAGTTATTTTGTATCTTACCGGGACCCGAATCTGGCAAAGACCAATGCCGTCTATGAGAAAATTCCGGAATATGTAGCATCCTTTGATCCGGATGAGCGTGATATGACAAAATATATCATTGGCACGTTTGGAGCTTTAGATACACCGTTAAACCCGGAAGCAAAGGGAAGCCGTTCGATGGCTGCTTATCTGGAACATCTGACCTATGAGGAAATCCAGAAAGAGCGTGACGAGATACTGACAGCGACACCGGCAGATATCCGCAGTCTTTCGGATCTGATCGCCTCGATCCTTTCCGATCAGTGTCTGTGTGTAGTGGGAAATGAGCATGTAATCCGTGAAGAAAGCGGTATGTTTACCTCAATTCAGGGACTGTGCGAATAGCACGATAAAGGAGATACAAATGACAGCAGCAAATTTTAAGTCAGGGTTTGTTACAATTATCGGCAGACCAAATGTAGGAAAATCAACGTTGATGAACCGTCTGATCGGACAGAAGATTGCAATCACATCCAATAAGCCGCAGACAACCAGAAACCGGATCCAGACCGTGTATACGGATATGGAGCGTGGACAGATCGTTTTTCTTGACACGCCGGGAATTCACAAAGCAAAAAATAAGCTTGGTGAATATATGGTAAATGTTGCAGAAAAGACACTGAACGAGGTGGATGTCGTATTGTGGCTGGTGGAGCCGAGTAATTTTATCGGTGCGGGGGAACAGCACATTGTAGAACAGCTGAAAAAAGTTCAGACGCCTGTGATTCTTGTGATCAATAAAGTTGATACCGTGGAAAAAGACAAGGTACTGGAGTTTATCGATACCTACCGCAAGATTTATGATTTCGCGGAGATTATTCCGACTTCCGCCCTTCGCGGACAGAATGTGGATGACGTGATTGATTCTATTTTTAAGTATCTTCCGTATGGTCCGCAGTTTTATGACGAGGATACGATTACCGATCAGCCGGAGCGTGCGATCTGTGCGGAGATCATAAGAGAAAAAGCACTTCATGCGTTAAGCGATGAAGTACCGCATGGAATTGCCGTTGCCATCGACCAGATGAAACCGCGCAAAGGCGGAAAGATGTATGATATCGACGCAACGATTGTGTGTGAACGGGATTCCCACAAGGGAATTATTATCGGAAAGCAGGGGTCGATGCTTAAAAAGATCGGAACCAATGCGCGTTACGAGATGGAAAAAATGCTGGATGCCAAAGTGAATTTAAAACTTTGGGTGAAGGTGAAGAAAGACTGGAGAGACAGTGATTTTCTGATTAAAAATTTTGGGTATCGGGAGGAAGAATAAAAGATAAAGATCAGATGATGGGTTTCCAATATTTTTCGGGAATAGAATTACTGCCATTGCAGACGATAGTAATGGAGGTAAGGTGCAATGGAGAAAACCTGGGAAACATTCTGGACAACAGGAAAAGTTACCGATTATCTGACTTATCGGAATGAAGTGACGGATGCCGCAGGAAGTGGCGGAGGTTACGGACAGAAGGAACAGCAGAAGTATGAGTCAGTCTGTGATAGTGATGGGCATGGTTTTAACAGCCATGCCTGTCAATGATTATGACAAAAGAATAACAATTCTGACAAAGGAAAGGGGAAAAATCACAGCGTTTGCCAGAGGTGCCAGACGACCGTCGAGCCAGCTGCTGGCAGCGACGAATCCCTTTGCCTTTGGCGAATTCGAAGTGTTTGAGGGAAGAAATTCCTATAATGTTACCAAAGCAAACATTCAGAACTATTTTCGTGAACTGGTTTTGGATCTGGATGCAGCATCGCTTGCGTTCTACTTTGCAGAATTCGCGGAATATTATTGTCAGGAAAATAATGATGAGCGGGAAATGCTTAAGCTTTTGTACCAGTCGTTTCGTGCATTGGAAAACAGCAGGTATTCCAAAGAACTTGTGCGTGCAGTGTTTGAACTAAAAGCCATAACCATCAATGGAGAAGGACCGCAGGTGTTTGCCTGTATGCATTGTCATGCGAAAGAAGACCTGTGTTTCTTTTCGGTGAAAAGGGGAGGCATCTTCTGCAGAACCTGTGCGAAGGAAGTACAGGGCATGTATATTTCCGATTCCACGCGATATACGATGCAGTATATCATATCCACACCTGTCGCCAGATTATACTCGTTTACCGTTTCAGAGGAAGTACTAAGGGAACTGAAGATGATTATGAAAGAATATATGGCGTATTATGTGCATCATGACTTTAAGTCCCTTTTGATTTTCGGTTGAAATGGGAATATGAAAAGTGTATAATATCATGGATTGTGAATAGAGGAGGATTTGTGAAATCATGAAGAAATTCGGTCAGATCGTGCTGGTATTTCTGCTTAGCGTAGGAATGTTTACCGGTTGCGGCACTTCTTACAAAGCGGATGAAAGCACAGTTTTTGTACTGAAAGATGGAAAAATCGTGTCTACCGATGTGGAAAATTTTGACGAAAAGACATATGATAAAGACGGATTGAAAGAATATGTCAAAAATGAAATAGATACCTATAATGAGAAAAACGGAAAGGGAAGCGTTTCGCTGAAAAAACTCGACACAGGAGAAAAAAAGGCAACGCTTACCATTGCGTACCGTACAGCCGAAGATTATCAGAAATTTAATGATATGGAACTGTATACGGGAAGTGTTGCAGAAGCACTGGCCGCAGGGTATTCTTTTGACGGATCGTTTGCATCCGTAAAAAACGGAAAGATCAAAGCGTGTGAGAGCAGCGCATTTCTGGATGACTCCAGCTACAAAGTGGTTGTAATCCGTGGAAATACAAATGTAAAAGTAAAAGGAACCATCTGTTATGTATCCACGACAAATACCAGTTATGTGGATGCACAGACCATTGCAATCAAAGAAGGAACGTCCCTTCTTGCAGCGGAAAAAACAACAGAGGGAACGGAAAGTGCCACAGAGGCAGCAGGCACACAGAGTGAGGAAACGACAGGAGCGGTATCCGATGACGATCTGATCGATGTTACGGAGCAGGAATCCGAAGTGAAGTTTCAGTTTGACGAGGAAGATACCAGTACCGATGATGCCACAGGCGAATTCAGTCAGGTATATACCTATATAATTTATAAGTAACTCAGATCCAGCCTTTGGGCGGATCAGAAAATACATAATAGAATGTGAGGATTACATAATGGAAAAGACGATGGACAAAATTGTGCAGGTAGCAAAAGCAAGAGGTTTTGTATATCCGGGATCTGAAATCTACGGAGGTCTTGCAAATACATGGGATTACGGAAATCTTGGTGTAGAACTGAAAAACAATGTGAAGCGTGCATGGTGGAAGAAGTTCATACAGGAAAACCCATACAATGTTGGTGTGGACTGCGCCATCCTGATGAACCCACAGACCTGGGTTGCTTCCGGACATCTGGGAGGTTTTTCTGATCCGCTGATGGATTGTAAAGAATGTCATGAGCGTTTCCGTGCAGATAAGCTGATCGAAGATTTTGCACAGGAGAATAACATCGAGTTGGACGGATCCGTAGATGGATGGTCTAATGAGAAAATGGTAGATTTTATCGAAAGTCATAACATTCCATGTCCTTCCTGCGGTAAGCATAATTTTACAGACATCCGTCAGTTTAATCTGATGTTTAAGACATTCCAGGGAGTTACGGAAGATGCAAAAAATACCGTATATCTTCGTCCGGAAACCGCACAGGGTATTTTCGTTAACTTCAAAAATGTGCAGAGAACTTCCCGTAAGAAAATTCCGTTTGGAATCGGACAGATTGGTAAGTCTTTCCGTAATGAGATTACACCGGGGAATTTCACATTCCGTACGAGAGAGTTTGAGCAGATGGAGCTGGAATTTTTCTGTGAGCCGGGTACCGATTTAGAGTGGTTCCAGTACTGGAGAGCGTTCTGCCGTGACTGGCTGTTATCTCTGGGAATCAAGGAAGACGAGATGCGTCTGCGTGATCATTCTGCCGAGGAACTGTGTTTCTATTCTAAGGGAACGACAGATATTGAATTCTTATTCCCGTTTGGATGGGGGGAACTCTGGGGGATTGCCGACCGTACCGATTACGATCTGACACAGCATCAGAATGTGTCCGGTCAGGATATGACGTATTTTGATGATACTAAGGGAGAAAAGTATATTCCTTACGTTATTGAGCCATCACTTGGTGCTGATCGTGTGGTTCTGGCATTTTTATGTGCTGCATACGATGAGGAAAATATCGGAACAGAGGAAAAGCCGGACGTAAGGACCGTTTTCCATTTCCATCCGGCACTTGCTCCGGTTAAGATCGGTGTGCTTCCGTTATCCAAGAAGTTAAATGAGGGTGCGGAAAAAGTATATGCCCAGCTGGCAAAGAAATACAATTGTGAGTTTGATGACAGAGGAACGATCGGAAAGCGTTACCGCCGTCAGGATGAGATTGGTACACCATTCTGTGTTACCTATGATTTTGATTCCGAAGAGGATGGAGCCGTTACCGTACGTGACCGTGACACCATGCAGCAGGAAAGAATTAAAATCGATGAGCTGGATGCTTATTTTGAGAAAAAATTTGAATTTTAATATTGCATAAATAAAAGTCTGCCCTGTGGATTACAAAACGGATGGTTTGCGTCCGGCTCTGTGATTCATGGGGCATAACTATGGTAAAAAATGCTTGCGAAATGCGAATTCTGTGTTACAATAAGTATAGCATAGTCGTGAAGTCTGTGTTCACGGCTCAGCTTTATGAAAAACGGATCATGTTATTCGTTTTTCGAATTTATACAATAAACAAATATTAGGAGGAATTGTCAAATGGCAAACAAGTGGGTATACACCTTCAAAGAAGGTAACATGACCATGCGTAACCTTCTCGGTGGTAAGGGTGCTAACCTTGCTGAGATGACTGAAATTGGTCTTCCAGTACCACAGGGATTCACCATCACAACTGAGGCATGTACTCAGTACTATGAGGATGGACGTAAAATCAATGATGAAATTATGGCTCAGGCTATGGAAGGTGTAGCTTGGATGGAAAAAGAGAACGGCAAGAAGTTCGGTGATCTTAAGAATCCTCTTCTTGTATCTGTACGTTCCGGAGCACGTGCTTCTATGCCTGGTATGATGGATACGATCCTTAACCTTGGTCTTAACGACGATGTAGTAGCAGCTATGATCGCTGGTAACCCGGATCCAAAGTTTGAGAGATTCGTATACGATTCATATCGTCGTTTCATTCAGATGTTCTCTGACGTTGTAATGGAAGTTGGTAAGAAATACTTCGAGCAGCTCATCGACAAGATGAAAGCTGACAGAGGTGTTAAGTTTGACGTTGACCTTACAGCAGCAGACTTAAAGGAATTAGCAGAGCAGTTCAAGGCTGAGTACAAGAATCAGTTAGGAACAGAGTTCCCTTCCGATCCTGTAGAGCAGTTAAAGCTTGCGATCGAGGCTGTATTCCGTTCATGGGACAACCCACGTGCTAACGTATATAGAAGAGACAACGATATCCCATATTCCTGGGGAACCGCTGTTAACGTAATGCCAATGGTATTCGGTAACTTAAATGATCAGTCCGGTACAGGTGTTGCCTTCACTCGTGATCCTGCAACTGGCGAGAACAAGCTTATGGGTGAGTTCCTGATCAATGCACAGGGTGAGGACGTAGTTGCCGGTGTTCGTACTCCAATGCCAATCGCTCAGATGGAGCAGGAGTTCCCAGAGGCATATGCTGAGTTCCTTAAGGTTTGTGAGACTCTTGAGAACCATTATCATGATATGCAGGATATGGAGTTTACGGTTGAGAACAAGAAGTTATACATGCTTCAGTGCCGTAACGGTAAGAGAACAGCTCCGGCTGCATTAAAGATCGCTTGCGATTTAGTAGACGAGGGACATAAGACTCCAGAAGAGGCAGTTGCTATGATCGATCCTCGTAACCTTGATACATTATTACATCCACAGTTCGATGCTGCTGCACTTAAAGCTGCAACTCCACTTGGAAAGGGTCTTGGAGCATCTCCAGGAGCTGCTTGTGGTAAGGTTGTATTTACAGCTGACGATGCTGAAAGCTGGGCTGAAAGAGGAGAGAAGGTCGTTCTTGTACGTCTTGAGACATCTCCGGAAGATATCACAGGTATGAAGGCTGCTCAGGGTATCCTTACCGTACGTGGTGGTATGACAAGCCACGCAGCCGTAGTTGCCCGTGGTATGGGTACCTGCTGTGTATCTGGATGTGGCGACATCAACATGGACGAGGAGAACAAGAAGTTCACACTCGCTGGACAGACATTCACAGAGGGATCTGAGATCTCTATCGATGGTACAACTGGTAACATTTACGCTGGACTGATTCCAACCGTAGACGCTTCTATCGCTGGTGAGTTCGGACGTGTTATGGCCTGGGCTGATGAGTTCAGAACTCTTAAGGTTCGTACAAACGCTGATACCCCGGCTGATGCTAAGAAGGCTCGTGAGCTCGGTGCAGAAGGTATCGGACTCTGCCGTACAGAGCATATGTTCTTCGATCCGGAGAGAATCGCTGCTTTCCGTGAGATGATCTGTTCTGATACAGAGGAAGAGAGAGAAGTTGCTCTTGACAAGATTCTTCCATATCAGCAGTCTGACTTCAAGGCTCTCTATGAGGCTCTTGAGGGATGCCCGGTAACCATCCGTTTCCTGGATCCACCTCTTCATGAGTTCGTTCCTACAGAGGACGCTGACATTGAGAAGCTTGCTAAGGCTAAGAATAAATCAGTAGAAGAGATCAAGGCTATCTGTGCATCACTTCATGAGTTCAACCCAATGATGGGACACAGAGGATGCCGTCTTGCTGTTACTTATCCTTCTATTGCCAAGATGCAGACAAAGGCTGTTATCCGTGCAGCGATTGAAGTACAGAAGGAGCATGCAGATTGGACAGTTAAGCCAGAGATCATGATTCCACTTGTATGTGAAGTTAAGGAGCTTAAGTATGTTAAGAATATCGTAGTAGAGACCGCTGATGCTGAGATCGCTGCTGCCGGTGTAAACCTTGAGTACGAGGTTGGTACAATGATCGAGATCCCAAGAGCTGCTCTTACAGCCGATGAGATCGCTACAGAGGCTGACTTCTTCTGCTTCGGTACAAACGATTTAACACAGATGACATTCGGATTCTCCCGTGATGATGCAGGTAAGTTCTTAAATGCTTACTATGATAAGAAAATCTTCGAGAGCGATCCATTCGCTAAGCTTGACCAGACAGGTGTTGGTAAGTTAATGGAGACAGCTATCAAACTTGGTAAGCCGGTTAATCCTAAGCTTCACGTTGGTATCTGTGGTGAGCATGGTGGAGATCCTTCATCTGTTGAGTTCTGCCACAAGATTGGTCTGGATTACGTTTCATGTTCTCCATTCCGTGTACCGATCGCTCGTCTTGCAGCAGCACAGGCAGCTATCGCTGAGAAGGCAGCTAAATAATTTTTGAATAATTATTTATAAATTCTAATAGTCAGCCCCACGTTTTAGTGGGGCTGATTTTTTTAAAGTTCGTGAGGAGAACACAGACGCATTTTGTTGAGGCAAAGGGGATTCTTTCAAGCAGTAATGGAATGAATATGAGGTAAGTGTTGTGCTGGATAAAGGTGTTGTGGCAGAAGCAGGTAAGCACGATACCCTTATGAAGAAAAACGGGTTGTATCGAAAATTGGTTGATTTGCAGACGGATGCGACAAATTGGAAACTTAGTGGATTGCGAGTTTCGTTTGATAATGCAACCAAACTTAACATAAAAAAGAATAATATGACAAGTTTGTATGGTAGAAATTGTGCGGAATGAGAAATATAATAGAATCACACAGAGGAGATGAAAGACATGCTTGCTGAAAATCTGATACTGTTGCGAAATATGAAAGGAATGTCGCAGGAACAGATTGCAGAAGTGATCGGTATTTCCAGACAGTCCTACGCAAAATGGGAACAGGGAGAGACGGTTCCGGATATTGAAAAATGTGATCGACTGGCAAAATTTTATGATATTACCATTGATGCATTGCTTCATCAGGAAAATACAGTAGGAAATACCAGACTGGCTCCGGCACCACCAGGAAAGCATCTGTGGGGGACGGTGACAATCGGAAGCAAAGGGCAGATCGTGATTCCGAAGGATGTCAGAGATATTTTTAACCTGAATAGTGGGGATCGGTTGATTGTACTCGGTGATGAGACGGAAGGGATTGCGTTAGTAAAAGCAGAAGAATTTGAAGAAAAAATGAGAGAAACATTGCGGTTGAGTCAACAGGCTGCCGGCGTTGAATAATGGAGTTGCGCTATGTGCAGTCGGAAAAGGAGAGCATTATGAAGTGTCCAAATTGTGGAAAAGAAATGAGAGATGGTTATCTATTTTGCAGCAAAGATGGTGCGTTCAGTTTCGCAAATGAAGTTCCGGGAGTGTTTGAGAATGCAAAAAATGCGGATGGATTTGTGAAGATTACAGAGTTAAAGCCGAGTCACAGAACGCATATTAAAGCGGCAATCTGTGAAGCGTGCCGGAAAGTTGTGTTGGATTACTAAGAATATAGAATGTCAAAAAGCGTATTTTAGCACATATTCTGGTGAAAACAGTCGATGAATTTAAAGGAATGAAGCCGGAAGATGTTGTGAAATACATCGAAGGCGAACCGAGTATTAGCGTTGTTCCGGTTGAGCCGGGATTAGCAAATATGGAAAAAACAGATGCTGCAGGACAGCGTATCGTAGGTCTTAATACGGAAAATGCTGAAATTAATGAAGGATTAGTCAGATTTGATATTATTTTTTATGTGAGCAGGCTGATTTCGTCACAAAAGGAAAGAGATTTTGTAAATACTAACTACGACGACA